>Ga0207143_1034_pt1 | contig 23113 bp, 21 predicted proteins | sample Alteio_BWMinHeat_3_FD_153566 | JGI IMG/M metagenome (GOLD analysis project Ga0207143, IMG submission 153566) | Enriched cells from forest soil in Barre Woods Harvard Forest LTER site, Petersham, Massachusetts, United States -... | ecosystem: Environmental > Terrestrial > Soil > Temperate forest >... | reverse complement strand
CATGAAAATAAATTAGAAACAATAGGCATTCAGCCTAGGAGGACCATTCTACTTTATGGGCCACCCGGCTGTGGAAAAACTCTACTAGCAAATCATATTGCAAAAAATTTGAAATTAAGGTTATTTGTTATCCGATTTGATAATCTAATTTCATCCTATTTAGGAGAAACTGGCACAAATATAAAAAAAGTTTTTGATTTTATTGCAAGCAATAGATGTGCATTATTTATAGATGAATTGGATGCTATAGCAAAACATCGGGATGATCATAATGAACTAGGCGAACTAAAAAGAATTGTTATTACACTTCTTCAAAACTTAGATATGGTGATCGGCAAATCCATGTTAATTGCGGGAACAAATCACCCCCATATCTTAGATGCTGCTGTTTGGCGACGTTTCGAAACCATTTTTGAGCTAACTTCTCCCAAAGAAACAGAGAGATTAAATATATTTTCTCTTTATCTAAACAAAGATATTCCGATGGATATCAGAAATGCATTAGCACATTGCTCCAATGGGTTCACCGGCTCCGATATTTTTCAGATATGTAATAACACAAAAAGAAAAGCCTTGCTTAAAGAGGATGCTAATATTTTTTCATATTTATGTTTTTCAATCATAGAGCATCTTGATCGCTCCCTGTTAAAATCTGCCGGAAACAAAATTGATGAAAGAAAAATATCTGCTGCATTGGCTTTAAAATTACTTGATGCTAAAGCATTTTCTTTTGTTGATCTGGAATCTCTATCCGGCATACCGCGCTCAACTTTACATAACAAATATAAACAGCTAGATAGGACTATAAAAAATGTCGGATGACCTTCGCCCCCACTTAAAAATTTCAGAACACAAGCCTCTTCTAGAGAGAAAGTTTACTGGCGGTGGAGGCGGCTCATACAAGAGAACAGAGTATATCAACCATTCAAAAAAAATATTTAATGAGGCTCAAACTTTACAAAAATTTTTTGATGACAGCTTAGACAAAAACATAATCAAGCATCGCTATTTTCGAGTTGAGTTACCAGAAGGCGTGAACATCTTAACTTCGGAAGGTAAAAAATTAGGGGATGCTGTTCTAGGAGATCTTGTTGGCTCACCTGCTAGCAATATTGGGCATTTTAGCACTCTAGAATCATCATTTTTAAATCTAGTAGAGCAATTAAAAGAATACAGAGATACCAGCGATCATATAGGAAAATCAAAATTTTCTTCGATAGAAGATTTTAGTAGCATACCTGCCAAAGAAAAAATATCAGAAAGCCTAACAAAGCTTATCAAGGATGAGCAGTATAGTGGTGAAGCGCTAATTTCCTTATTTGCTGACTTAGCAAGAGAGGAAGAGGAAACGATTAAAAAAGCCATTGGCTTATATTTAAAACCTAAACAGGGAAAAATTATTAGTGAGGTTAGAACAAGTTCAGGAAAAGTCTTGCGAGTAAAAGCCAGCCACGAAGCCATCAATGATTTAGCTGAATGCTTTCTTGCTATACAAATGGTTGAGCCTATAGGGGAAGTTATCGTTGAATCTGCTATTAAGGGTGAAAAAATTGAGAACACTGTTTCAGTTAGCCCTAATACAGCTCAAGCATATGTTTGCATTTTTGATAGCGGAGTTACAAAAACTTCTCGATTTATAGAAGGCAGTATTATTAATCATGAAGAACCTATAGGCCCCCCACATGACGTTGGACATGGAACATTTGTAGCTAGCAGAATAATCTATGGAAACTCGCTTAGAGATGATCTCTCAAAAGGTCAGCTAAGACCGAACGTTAAGGTGCTAAGTGTCTGCATGAAAACACATGATGATATTGGCAATCAAAAACCAGCAACCATTGATCAATTCTTACAAATCATTAGAAATACAGTTGAAAGAATGCATCAACAAATCAAAGTTTATAATCTATCCATGAATATCACATACCAAAACACTCAAGCTGGTGCTGTAGTGAAAGATGATTTGGTAGGAGCTCTTGCAGCTGAAATAGACAAACTTAGCAAAAAATATGGTGTTTTATTCGTTGTAACCACTGGAAACTATCCAACTCTTTCGTCAACTCCTCCACCAACTGAACCATATCCAGAATATTTCAAACGGGAGGATAGCAGGATAACTGAACCTGCTGAAGCAATGCTTGCTCTTACCGTAGGTTCAATTGCTGACAGAGATAACGAAGGGAGCTTAACAAAAAAAGATATGCCATCGCCATTCACAAGATCAGGGCCTGGATTTAATCAATATAGAAAACCAGACTTAGTCGCTCAAGGCGGCAATTTAACATCTACATGGCAGAATTTTGAAGATCTGTCTGTTGCCGGAATTGGCCGAGAAGGAGATTGTTTAGCATATGGCTCAGGCACTAGTTATGCCGCACCTATTATATCTCGGCTCGCTGCACAATTATTTGAACATATAAAAAGCGCTACCCCGGACTTGGTAAGAGCTCTTTTAATTCATTCCGCTACTTTAAATAATTTTGATATTTTTGATTCTGACACCATAACAAAGCTAATGGGCAACGGTGTTCCTGATGCGGGAAAATTACTTTTTTCAGATAGATGGAATCAAAATTATATTTTCCAAGGACAAATTGGATATAGAAAAATAATGAAAATTCCTTTTTATGTGCCACAAGAACTAACAAGTAGAAGCGGTTTAAAAAAAGTACGCGTTCGTTTTACATTAGCATTTTCACCAGACACTGATCGGACTCGATACAAAGGCTACTGCAAATCTCATCTTCGAGTAAACTTGCTAAAAAAAGATGAAGATGGCGCATTAAAAAAAGCTTCTCCCGATAAAAGTCACGAAGTAATAAAAGACCTGTATTCTACGGTCATTAGATACGATAAAACTTTTGGTAAGAAAATTTTGGAGGGGGAATGGGAGCTTCATATCGAACACGTTAGCAGTAGGTGCGACCCTTCTGAAGACGATGTGCCTTTTTCATTTGTTTTAACTGTATCTGATCCGCGAGAAGATTCAGCAGTTGATATTTATAATGCTATCCAGATAGAAGTTCCAAATAAATACAGCAATTTACTAGAAATCAGAGAGAGATTAAAAATTTAGCCCCTATCTTTTGCATCCCCGTTCTATCAATCAATAAGTGCCACACGCGAAGCTCGGAGATAAAATATAAATTTTGGTTATACCTATGGTTATACCTGAAAGAAAACACTTGGAATTTTCGCGAATTTAATTTGAAAAATTCCTTATTAATCATGGCGTCCCGGGGCGGATTCGAACCGCCGACCTGCCCCTTAGGAGGGGGCCGCGCTATCCTCTGTGCCACCGGGACAGTTTAAGAAATAGTACAAGAATTTGAATGAGTGTGCCGAGGGCCGGAATCGAACCGGCATGAGATCGCTCTCACCGGTTTTTGAGACCGGCGCGTCTACCAATTCCGCCACCCCGGCATAGAATAGGCTGCGGGAGTATATCAGGCTACCGGGTCCACATCCAGTACCCACTTTACCGTCTGTTTGCCTTTTTCTTTGTCCATTTCTGCTAATAATCGCTTGAGAAATCCTTGCAGCGTGCCGCGATGGGAGGACTGGACAAATAATTGCTGGCAATGGAGTCCTTTTCGTTTCGCCAACAAGGCTGGCACAGGACCAAAAACGGTCACGGCATCAGTGAGCCATGCGGAACACATCTTTTTAACGCCCGTTAAGAATTCGCTGGCTGACTTTTCCGCATGGGCTTCAGCTCTAAACATCGCGGCATAAGAAAACGGCGGCAATAGGGCTTGTTCACGTTCCGTCAGCAACACTTCTGAAAAACGCTGGTAACCTTCTTCAATTAAGGTTTTTAATAAGGGATGGTCAGGATGGCGCGTTTGAATCAGCACGGTTCCGGGTTTTTCTGCTCGGCCTGCACGGCCTGCGACTTGCAATAATAATTGTCCCATTTGTTCAGCCGCACGAAAATCGGCACTAAACAATCCACTATCGGCTTCGACCATTCCAACCAATGTCACTTGTGGAAAATGATGACCTTTGGCCAGCATTTGTGTTCCCAACAAAATCGCTTTGGGGGAAGCATGAATTTGATCCAACAAAGTTTGCAAAGCATCCTTGCGTTGCGTGCTATCACGATCCACACGAATAATCGGTACGGATGGAAAATGTGTTTGTAACATTTGTTCAAGCCGTTGCGTTCCCAAACCAACCGGCTGTAGATTATCTGCGCCACATTGCTCGCAGCATGACGGCATTTTTTTTCGCGAATCGCAATGATGACATCGTAAACCAGATGGCTTGCTGTGATACACCATTCGTGCCTCACATCGCGCACAACCTGCAATCCAAGTACAATCTGCGCAATACAATACGGGCGCAAAACCTCTGCGATTGAGAAACAACATCACTTGATTTCCCGCATCCAAATTTTCTCGCATGGTTTTTAGCAACACATCAGAAATGCCTTCTTCTGTTTTTGCATACCGCAGATCAATCATTTGATATTGGGGTAAAACAGCATTACCTGCGCGCATGGGTAAAGATAAATAATGATAACGTTCACGCTTCACATTTAAGATAGACTCAAGCGATGGCGTTGCCGAACCTAGCACAATAGGAATGTGATTGAGACTCGCACGCATCACCGCTAAATCTCGTGCGTGATAACGAAAACGATCTTGTTGCTTAAATGAAGGATCGTGTTCTTCATCAACAATAATCAAACCTAAGTTTGCAAAGGGCGTAAAAATGGCAGATCGCGTTCCAATTACAATTTTTGCATCGCCTTTTTTTGCTGCTAACCAAACTTTTAATCTAGCCAATTCTGTCATGTTTGAATGCAGCGCAAGCACTGGCACTGAAAATCGTGAACGAAACCGTGCAATGGTTTGCGGCGTTAAACTGATTTCTGGCACAAGGACTAACGCTTGTTTATCTAATTTCAATATCTCATCTATCACACGCAAATAAACTTCTGTTTTCCCACTACCAGTCACACCATCTAGTAGAAAAGTCTGAAAATGATCTTTAGCCTTGGTAATCATATCAACGGCACATTGTTGGGCGTCATTTAGGGTTGGCAGTTTCTCTTGTTGTTCATTCGTTTTCAACAAATCCATCTTGCTATCTGCTGGTTTTCCCTTACGCAATAAAGCAGGCATTGCTGCCGCATAAACTTCGCCTAAAGAATGATGATAATAATTTGCAGCCCATTGGCAGAGTTGATCAATATCAGCCTCTAAAACAGGTTGTTCATCGATCACTTCAAGCACTTGTTTCATTTTTTCATCAGGGACGGTGGTTGAAGTTGTTATTTCAACCAATATGCCAATTAATGTGCGTGATTGAAAAGGAACCTTAATCCGAATCCCGGGCATTAACGCTTTAGGATCAACACGTTGCGGGGGCAAATAATCGAACAACCCTCGCAAAGGGGTTGGCAGCGCGATTCTGAGATAAAACGGTTCCATGGCGTCCTTACTTATCGCTTATTATTCCAGGTATAATATCTTTTATAGGCGTATGAAAGAAGAGGAAAAATAGACATGGCTGTCGCTGAATCCGCGATGAAAGAATTAGAAGAAATGATTGATTTTATTCTCAAGCCCTTGAAGGAAAAAGATCCGACGGCGCCGCTTGAAGCAATGCGAGATGGTATCTTAAATATGTTAAAAGCAGAGAATAATAATATATCCATCACCCCTGAAGATTTTGCGGGACCGCAAAAGGCTGAAACAGAAAAAGCTTTACGTATCACTTGTGCTTCAGAATACATCAAACAAAATGACCCGAGCTTTAAATTTGATCCAACGACTTTATTTAAAAGTCCAGACAAGATGGACAACGATAAAGAAAATAAAGATGACTTAAAAAGTACGTTCCAAAAAATATTTGAAAAAATGTTTCAATTAAAACCAAAGGACAAGAAAAAATCGGGCAAAGAAAATGAAGAGGACGAAAAAGAAATTAATGAGAAGTTGGAAAATTTAGCCAATACGTTATCAAAAAATTTAAAGGAAGATGACAGTGATACCCAAATTAATAAAAATAAATCTGCTTCTTCTATCATTTCTAAAGGTTTTGATTTTATCGCGGATAGCATTGAAGCTAACTGGGGCGGTGTCGATACACGAAATCCAGGCAGCATCGTGAAAACAATCCTCGCCGCGCCTGGTGATAGCCTAGGAAGCGAAGAAAATGCGACACCAGAAGGCGACAGCTTCAAAGCATCAACAGAAAAAACCACTGGGCCTGATTTGTTAGGAGATAAAGTCATTAAGGAAGTTGAAAATATTGCTAACGGTGATCCAGAGAGATCAGAACACGAATTAAGAGACGAAGGTATTTTAACGCATGTTAGCGGTTCGACTCCCAGATTTACGCCGCCAGGGACAACACAGCACTAATCCACAAGGAGCACCACCATGCATCAAGTGATGGTAATAGGAGCAGGGAAAATCGGCTCGCTGATTACTGTCCTCTTATGCCACTCAAATGATTACACCGTTCACCTTGCCGATATGCATCAAAAAATCCCTTATGAACGACGCTTAAAAGATTTAAAAAATTTTAATTATGTGATGATTGACGCAACAGATATGAATGCGCTTTCAAGTTATGTGAAAAAAAATCATATCACTACCATCATTTCCTCTTTGCCTTTTTATTATAATGCCACTATTGCAACCATTGCAGCTGAAAATCAAATTCATTATTTTGATTTAACTGAAGATGTCACGACGACCAAAACCGTTATCGAAATTTCAAAAAATGCTAGCTCTGCCTTCGTTCCGCAATGCGGATTAGCGCCTGGATTTATTAGCATTGTCTCACATGATTTGATGAAACATTTTCCCAGTTTAGACACCGTTAAAATGCGAGTGGGCGCTCTCCCGATCAATATCAGCAATGCTTTACAATATTCGCTTACTTGGTCCACCGATGGTTTAATTAATGAATATGGTAATCCTTGTTACGCGATTGAAAACGGTCAATTAGTCACTCTGCAGCCGCTAGAAGGGTTGGAAGAAATTAAAGTCGATGGTTTAACCTATGAAGCATTTAACACTTCAGGCGGCATCGGCAGTTTAGCAGAAACGTATTACGGCAAAGTCAAACACATCAGTTACAAAACCATCCGCTATCCTGGCCATTGTGAAAAAATCAAATTTTTAATGAATGATATGAAGTTGAATTCTGAACGAGAAACTTTAAAGCATATTTTTGAACGCGCAATCCCTAAGACTTATCAAGATGTCGTGCTGGTTTATGTGTCTGTCACAGGAACCAAAGATGATCATTACATCGAAGAAAATTATGTCAAAAAATTCTACTCAAAAAAAATTGGCTCCCATCGGTGGTCTGCTATCCAACTCACCACCGCTTCCAATCTTTGCTGTGTGGTAGACATTGTCCTTAACAATCCTTCTCAGTACCGTGGATTCATACGACAAGAACAATTTTCACTAGAAGATATTCTCAACAATCGGTTTGGCGGTTGTTTTAAATAAGGATAGCGTAATGGAATTACTGAAATCCCTGCATTTGCAAAAACATAGCTCGGGAGCGAGCACTGGCCCGCATTGGTGGTCACATACAAAAAATGCGGGCGAATTGATTTCTTACAATCCCACCACTGGAGAGCCTATCGCGTCTATTTATTGTATCTCTGATCATGATTACGAACATGTGATGAAAGAAGCAACCCAAGCTTTTTTATCTTGGCGTGAATTACCCGCACCAAAACGTGGGGAAATCATTCGAGCAATTGGGGATGAACTTCGAAAATATAAAGACTTTCTTGGCAGTTTGGTTTCATTTGAGATGGGTAAATCCAAACAAGAAGGGGATGGCGAAGTTCAGGAAATGATTGATATGGCAGATTTTTCTGTCGGCCAATCTCGCATGCTATATGGGAAAACCATGCATTCTGAGCGGCCTACGCATCGGATGTATGAACAATGGCATCCGCTTGGGGTAGTCAGCGTTATTACAGCATTTAATTTTCCGGTGGCGGTTTGGGCGTGGAATGCTTTTATCGCTGCTGTTTGCGGTAATACGGTTGTATGGAAACCCTCTCCTAAAACAGCATTATGCGCTATCGCAGTTCAACAAATTTGTAACCGAGTATTAGATAGCTTTGGTTATCGGGGAATTTTTTCTCTCATTATTTCTGATAAAAATGAGTTAGTCGAAAAAATCGCAAATGACAAACGCATTCCATTAGTTTCATTTACGGGGTCATCTGCTGTTGGCAGAAACATTAATACGACGGTTGCGAAACGTTTAGGTAAAACTTTATTAGAATTAAGCGGCAATAATGCGATTATTGTGGACGAACACGCCGATTTATCGACTTTGCTTGCACCTATCATCTTTGGTGCGATTGGCACTGCCGGCCAACGTTGCACCACCACAAGACGTTTATTTATTCATGAATCAATTTATGAAAAACTGATTAAAGCCCTTGTAAAAGCTTATCGAAAAATTACCGTTGGCGATCCACTTGACCAAAAGAATTTGATGGGCCCGTTAATTGATGAACATGCGGTCGAACAATTTCAGCATGCGATTGCTGCTATCAAAAAACAAGGCGGCCAGATTTTATTTGGCGGCAATGTCATCAAACGACCAGGTTATTTTGTCGAACCAACCATCGTTGAAGCAAAAAATGAATGGGATATCGTGCAGCAAGAAACTTTTGCGCCAATATTATATGTCATAAAGTTTAAAAGCTTAGATGAAGCGATAGCGATGCAAAATCACTCGCACTTTGGCCTCTCTTCTGCGATTTTCACTAACAACTTAAAACATGCTGAAACGTTCCTTTCCGTACGCGGCAGTGACTGCGGCATTGCCAATGTCAATATAGGCACCTCAGGTGCAGAAATTGGCGGCGCATTTGGCGGCGAGAAAGACACCGGCGGCGGCAGAGAAGCAGGCTCCGATGCCTGGAAAGCCTACATGCGGCGCCAAACCAATACCATCAATTGGGGCGACTCATTGACCCTTGCGCAGGGGATTCATTTTGAACTGTAGCCCGGCACAAAATGCGCTCTTTGCATTTTATGCCGGGCTACATTCCGGGATAACATCCATCATTGCCCCGTTCCCATACACAAATATTTAATCTCCACATAAGGATCAATACCGTACTTTGAACCCTCACGCCCGATACCAGATTCTTTAACGCCGCCGAAGGGAGCAACTTCCGTGGAAATGACCCCAGCATTGATGCCAACCATGCCGTATTCTAATGCTTCGGATACGCGCCATATGCGTTCCATATGGTTGCTATAAAAATAAGAAGCAAGACCAAATTCGGTTGCATTCGCCAGTTGAATCGCTTCTTCTTCCGTATGGAATCGAAATAATGGTGCAACAGGTCCAAAGGTTTCTTCGTGAGAAAGCAGCATGCCTGGATTTGCTTCTGTCAAAACAGTAGGCTCGAAAAATAATCCGCCCAATGCGTGAGGTTTACCGCCAACCACCACTTGCGCACCTTTTTCTAAGGCATCGGCAATATGTGTTTTTACCTTCTTCAATGCATCTTCATTAATTAACGGTCCTTGCTGTACGCCGTTTTCCAACCCATTCCCCACTTTTAACGATGAAACAGCTTGAATTAATTTTTTAGTAAATTCCGTATAAATGGAATCTTGAACAAAAATACGATTTGCGCAAACGCAAGTCTGTCCCGTGTTCCTAAATTTTGATGCCATCACACCCTGAACAGCTGCATCCATATCGGCATCATCAAACACAATGAATGGCGCGTTACCACCTAACTCTAATGATACTTTTTTAATGGTGCTGGCACATTGCGCCATTAATAATTTGCCAACGGCTGTTGAACCGGTAAAAGAAATTTTTCTAACTAATGGATTTGAAGTGAGTTCTGCACCAATCATCTCCGGCACGCCAGTGACGACATTAAACACACCAGCGGGAATCCCCGCTTTTTCCGCCAATACTGCCAAAGCAAGCGCGCTAAAAGGCGTCTCTTCGGCGGGCTTTACGACAACCGTACAACCCACCGCCAATGCGGGCGCAATTTTGCGAGTGATCATGGCAGAAGGGAAATTCCAAGGTGTGATTGCACCAACCACACCAACCGGTTGTTTGATGACGACTAAATGTTGACGACGTTTATTGGATGGAATAACATCCCCGTACACGCGTCTCCCTTCTTCCGCAAACCACTTAACAAACCCATTAGCATAATCTATTTCGCCGCGTGATTCCGTCAATGGTTTGCCTTGCTCTAACGTCATGATGCGCGCCAAATCTTCTTTGTTTTGGTCGATCAATTGCGCCCACGCATGAAGCTTGTCAGAACGTTCTTTTGCAGAGAGTGTTCGCCATCCTTCAAAGGCTTCGTGAGCCGCATCAATAGCACGTTTCGTTTCGACTTGTCCGCATTCAGGTATGCGGCCAAGTTCCGCACCATCAGCAGGATTGGTGACAATGCGTGTCTTACCAGAATCGGCTCCCACCCACTGACCGTTAATGTAATTCATTTCACGAAATAAATGAGTGTTTTGTAACCCCTTCATTTTCCCTCCTTGGTCCTCTCACGAAAGCGAGAATCTTTTATCAAAACGACTTTATAAGGAACATCATACATGACTCATTCAAAAAACGCTGTATTCAGCTTTCTTCATCACCACTGGTCTATTTTACTTCCACCCTTACTCGTTTGTCTTATTTGCTTATTTTCACCCTTATTCCTTCCTGCAATTTGCGCGGTTGGATGGCCCTATCTCTGGCTAGGCCTGACCATTGTCGCAACAGTCATTACCTTTGGTATTTGTCAATTAATCAATATGGCTATGTGCGATGCACGTCAAAAGAAAATTGCCAAAGAAGTCGGCAATATTGATTTAGATGAAAGCGTGAGTGAACAAGAGTTATCGAAAGTCATTTCTCTGGACGAATTAATCAAAACATCTGAAACAAAAAATGTTGCACCGACTAAAAAAGACGCTCGCGCCCTACAGCAAGGTGAAGCCAAAACCAAGCAAGCCCTGAATCAAATGAAGAAAGTCCATGCATTATATTATCAACATTTAGTTGCGCATTGCTTGAATCCCACTGGCGTCACCCTCATTGAAAAAAACGTTCATTGGCGCGTTTATGGAGAATGGTATGGTTTATTGAATGAAGACGAGGAATTAAAACCAGGCGTCATCGAGCTAGTTAAAGAAAAACAAAGAGAAGCTTATCTGCCCGTCCATCCGAAAACATTACCCGATGATGATATCTTGAGTGATGATAATCAGATTACGTTCCCATCATTGCAGTTTTAAATTTTTCGACAACAGTAGGCATGTTAGAAAAATTTAACAAAAATCGCTGAATGTCTTCTTGCCAGGTCTTTTTTAAACCGGTCATGGTTGCGTGCTCAACTGTTCCATCTAAATCGATAAAATGAGGTTCTTCTTGTGCATCAACCAATATATTCGTCATTTTTAAATCGCCATGCGTCATTTCAAGTTTAGCGAGTTTTTTGAGGAGCGCCGCCGTCTTTTGAACCATTTCATCAATCTTTTGCGTATTAGGATAGTGACGTTGAAAGTAACTGCCTAAATGTTCAGCTGAAATGAATTCAGACACGTAATAGGATTTGCCTCGTAATCCAAACCATTTCGCTTCGATGAATGCGACTGGTTTTGCAGAAAGGACATTAAATAAATGCAATTTATGGCCTAACCGCCATGAAGTGGCTGCTCGAGTGGGCCGAAGACATCGGCGCAGATAATGCCAAATACTTTTCATGTTATATCGTTTAATCACGAATTCCTGATCATTCAGCTTTACCTTAATCACCGTGGTCGAGCGTCCCGCTTTCAGCACAACATTGGCTGACGCTTGAAAAGCTTTTTCGGGATCTTCTAACAATTGTTTCAATGCTGAAAAACCATAAGATCGATCATACATACCATTCCAACCTAAATCTTTATGTCTTGAAAAATTCGTGCAAGACCTAAAAATTTTCTTTTGATAACGTCGCCAGCGTTTTTCATCCCATTTTTTAATCTGATAAAAAAGAGAAATGAGATCGAATTTTTTTAATAACCACCCCCGCGCTTTAGCATAATGCCTAAATAACTTTTCTTGATATTCTTCAATACCTACCCCTAGCTGCGACAAAAAGAGTGCTAAATTTTTCATACTCTGCTTCTTTGACAATAACAGGGGAAAGGTTTCTATTTGAGCGCCATCCAACGTATAAATTTTCTTTTTCGTCAGTAAAAAGTTACTCAAATGTAAATCGTGCTGCAAAACGCCAAGCACATGCTGTGTGGCAATTTCAACCATAACCGATTGCAGTGCCGGCAAAATTTCATTCATTGATTTTTTTGTTTGCCATTTTTCCAGTAAACTGGTTGCATGGTGAATTCGTTCATAGATCAGCACCTGCGTAAGTCCATCCTCACTGGTACTGTCAAGGCACAAAGCTGGTGCGGGAATGTTTTTATCATGAAGGGATTGAATACCCGATAAATCGCGTATTTTATCGCGTTTAGCAAAACGCGCATCGAAAAATAACTTTGCTACCACGGGTTTATTTTGCCAGGTACCGAAAGCAACGAGTCTGCGATGAGGCAACACTCTCACGATTTGTTCCGCATGAAAATCACTGCCGTCTGCTAATCGCAGTTGAAAAGGCGCTGCTTGCCAATTACGAGGTATGGTCACGATAACCCTTCCCCCGATTTTGCACTTTCGACCAAAAAGTTTTGCCTAGCGTCAATAACTCTCGTAGCGATGCGCGATGATAGGTTTTCATAAATCGATATAAATCGTTCCTGGTTAGTCTTATCTGCGCGCTGGAAAAATAAAGCGCCGCTAAATCTTTGATAACCCAACGCTCTGGCGTTAAACGGCGAACTTGCGCCCGATGTAAATCAATTAAATACAACTTGATCCGCGCAAGATCCTGTTGATATAACAGAAAATGGCAAATATAAAAGTCCCGATGATTAATACCATTTTGATGCAACGCACGCGCAATCATCGCCACTTCTTCAATTAGTCTACGTTTAAATGAAAAAGTAGGCGGCTTTTCTTTCCAATCATGACAAAGTTTTTCCAAACTAATTGTATCAGCTAATTCTTCCATTAAAATAAATGACTGGCGCTTTGCTGGATTCAAGCCACGATGTCCATATCCCAATACTTTTGGTACAGCAATATTGATTGATTCTAGCTTTTTCAAAGCTAGCCATTCTTGTTTTGCGCTGATGATTGGCAAGCGTCCCTGCAACAAATTTTTAATAATCTCTCTCCAGCCCACACCGTGATGATGCTTGATAAAATAATGCTTCCCGCCCAATGCGATGCGTTGGGTATGACGGCCTTTTTGGTGACGATAAGTCTCGCCTTTGAGAGACATGATTTGGTCAAACACCGATTCACTATCGGGAAAACACTGCTTAACGTCGGGATGTAAGTGCAGATGCATGTTTTTGTCCAATTTGTTCAATAAGGTGTGCTGCTTTTTCAGGCATGCTATAAATATCAGCGGATTGCGAAAAATCTAATCCATTCTGTTTCCACACCACCATATCAGGCGATGATAACATTTTTTTTAGCATTTCGTTGAATGCATGTTGTTGATAGGGCGCTGGTAATACCTGGCCCGCGTTTGCATCCGTTATATAATGCGCATAACCACAAGCCGCAACCGTCAATACAGGCAGTCCTGAAACCATCGCTTCGAGAAGTACCGTGCCTGTATTTTCGTGATAAGCAGGATGAACGAGTAAATCTGCAGCCAGCATAAAATCCCTGACATCAGGACGTCCCCCCAGAAAAAAGACTTGTTCTTCTACCCCTTTTTTCTTTGCTAATCGTAGAAACCGCGATGGATCATCCTGACCAATCACAAATAATCGACATTGCGCTTTTAATTCCGTCGGCAAGGCAGATAATGCCTTGATCGTACGATCCACGCCTTTGGTTTTAAATCCAGAACCCACCATCAATAATAATTGATGATCATCTGATAAATGATACGTCTTACGTAGTGATGCACGAATCTCCATTGCATTAGGTGGTGCAATGCGGTTTTTATCAATCCCTGGCGGCATCATGTGAAAACGTTCTGGTTCGGTATGATAATATTGCATATAAACCGTTTGTTGATTCGGTGAAATCACCATAATCTCAACAGGATTAGTTTGCGCAAACACAGCTTCTTCAAATGCCACTTGTTGGCGATAACGCGGCAATAAACGATATAATGAATTGCGTTTTTCTCGCGCTCTGGCTTGATAACACACATCAGCAGCGTAATAGATATCCAGGTAAGGCATCTTATTAAACCCAATCACTAAATCATATTTTTCGGCATCCAGTAATAATTTCACTTTTTTAGCAAACGAAAGACGTCGAACATGGTTCTGCCATGCTTTGACTTTAACAAGATGTACATGGAAGTCGGGTTCTGGCTCACCATCCCATCGCATGGTGTAAACATGAATTTCATGGCCGCGATCTTTGCACGCTCTGGCAATGCGAATAAAATCTCGCTGTAAGCCCCCATAAGGGAAATATTTAAAGAGACAAAATGCCAGTTTCAATGATATATACTCCATATAACATAGAGAAGGATAGACAGTATGCGCGCCATCATCAACTTAGGGTTATTAATAGGATGTGCCATTTTACTCTCTAGTTGCGTAAGTACAATGTCTAATAAAGACCCCCGTCCCAGCCAAAGCTGGAATGGTGCGAATGTTAATGAATTAATTAAATATTTTGGCACACCCGATTCAAGAATCTCCACCCCCGGCGGGCATACCATTCTGGTTTACCGCCTACCAAGTTATAGCACCCCACCGCCGCCAGCCTCACCTGCCATCGGCGTCAATAATCGAGGTGGCAGACCCGTGATGATTGTCAACGCAAACACGAATGGCAATCCAGCGCCCCAACCCACTCTCATCTGTACGCTTTTGTTTGAAGCCAACCAACAAGGTATCGTGATAAAAACAAAGACCCAAGGTAGATGTCCATCATGATCATGCGATTGATCAAACCATGTTGTTTGGTTCTCTTTTTTTTAATGAGTATCGCTTCATTCAATGCAGCCTATGCAGAGGATGATGGGAGTGATGACTCAGGACAGGGGCCCAAAGAACCCATTTATCACATTACAGATGAAATTGATTTAAAGCCTGAAGTAAAAATTCAATACCAAAAACCCCGGGTTGTCATCAAAGCCGTTTACCCTCTGTTAATTGGAACAGACACTAACGAGAATATTGATCGTTTTAATCAGCTTGTTGCCCAGATTATTCAAGAAGAAGTTAACCGCTTCAAAGAAAAAGTGGCTGACCTGCAATCTGTACAAACACAATTTAAAAAATCATCGGTGAAAAATGATTTAGCCATTGATTTTAGTACTTCCGTTGTCACGATCAAACACGAGCCCATCATTAGCATCCGATTTACCATACAAGGTTATATGTCTGGGATGGCGCATCCTTATCACATTCATCGTGTCCTTAATTATGATTTTGCTTATGGTATTCCACTCACCTTAACTGACTTATTCAAACCAAATATCAATTATTTAGACGAATTATCCGAATATTCGAACAATATGTTATATAGACGATTGAAAGACACTTCGCTTGTGGGACCAGGCACTGCCGCTGCACCTGCAAATTTTGCGAATTGGAATATCAGCCCTTATGGATTATTAATCACTTTTGACGAAGCACAAGTTGCCCCTTATGTTTATGGCACCCAAAGTGTGTTAATTCCTTATGCTATCTTAAAACCCTTGCTCGACCCCGACTATCCCGTTACGAGTTGCGCAAAGAGCCGATGGGCGTGTTTGCAACGTAATGTATTGACGGGCGGGTTGATTGATGAGGCGGCGGCGACGCCATTACGCTCTCAAGGTTCGAACGCGTAAGCTGGACCCGTTTTTGTTACAATACTAACAGCTTGATTTTATGAAAAAAATTCTCTTGACCCCCCTCAATATTGATTCATTTAGACATCAACTTCATATTGATGTCTATAGACATCAATATATAATTAAATGAGATTAGCCATTGGTGAGATCCAAAATGAACTGCTTAAAATGTCGCATGGAAATCGATCCAATTAAACCGGACAAGTACCGATTAAAAATCTTTCATGAAAGCAGAAAAAGAAGGATTTTGGTTGGCGAGCTAATTTACGACAACGAAACCGACGGGTATGAGTTAATATACGATAAAAATTACGCCCATTCTAAAAATGCAATACCGATAAGCCCTGATCTTGATCTTTTTAAATTGCGCCATCAATCCGAAAAGGGGAAACTCTTCCCATCATTCACTGATAGAATCCCAGATAAATCTAATCCCGCTTATAATGACTATTGTAAAGCTCAGGGAATTTCTCCCGCGGAAAAAAATCCAATTATCTTATTAGGATCGATAGGAAAGCGCGGGCCATCGAGTTTCGTTTTTGAGCCGGTTTATTATAGTGAATTTAATGCAAATGATATTATTAAACTGCGAGAACAATTACAAATTACTCAACATGATTTGGCTAAGGCTTTCGATATTAATCAAACAACATTGCAAAGAATCGAGGCCGGCGTAAGTAGTGATCTGAATACACTAAAGTATTTGAAAATATTACTTACATTTCCCGAAGTTGCACTCTGGCAACTCAAACAGACAGGAAACCAAGTTCATCAAGATGTATCAGCCAAATTGATAAAATATTTTCAATCTCAAAAAGCGTAACTCGGATCAAAATTCGCTTTTCGTTTTAATCCGAGAACATCATAACCCCTACAAGCGCGCCATGGTTTCTTCAATCCAATTTTTTGTTAGGGTAAGAATTTCTTCTGGGGTGCGGTTAGTGCTTTCAATCACAGGGCCAATGACGAGCTGAACGGTGCCGGGGTATTTGATAAATTTTCGTTTGCCCCAAAATCGTCCGGCATTATGAGCGACTGGCACAACGGGATAACCTGTCGCTTGTGCTAAGCGTGCACCGCCTAATTTATATTTGCCAATCATGCCGGGTGGTATGCGGGTTCCTTCGGGAAAAACTAAAACCCAACGGCCTTGGTCCAAACATTTTTTGCCTTTATTGACCACTTGCTGCATGGCAGATGATTTGGCGGAACGATTAATCGCGATTGGATCAGATGCCGCCAATCCCCATCCAAAAAATGGAATCCATAATAATTCGCGTTTCACAATCACTGCGGGGTCATGGAAAATCAATGGAAGAAAAAAGGTTTCCCATGTCGATTGATGTTTACTCATCACCACGCCACCACGATCATGCGGGATATGTTCTTGGCCTTTTACCTGATAATCAATATGACAAATGATTTTAAGCATGAAGAAATAGATGCGCAAAAATACCCGAACTTCCGCATGTCGAAATCTTAGGGGCAATGGAAATGAACAAGCCACCACTAAACTATAAAAAAAAATCGCGATGGTCGAATAAATAAAAAAAAGCGTTGAACGAATAAACAAATTGATTTTCGAATAAGATGTTTTCTGCATTATGGCTTACCTCGAGCGGCAATCACATAATCCACTGCCGCACATAAATCGGGGAAGTGAGGAATATTCAGTAATTCCGGGTATCTTTCCAATGAAGCTTTTCCCTTCTTCGTTAAGATTAAAATAGGTTTGCATCCTGATGCTTGTGCCACTTGCACATCACTCATGGTATCTCCAATAAAAAAAGTATTGGGCAAATCCACTGGATATTTTTCTTGTATTTGATAAATCATGCCGGGCTTTGGTTTTCGGCAAAGACAATGGTCATTCGGATGATGCGGACAAAAGAAAATTTCTTCAATGTATCCACCAATACTCGCTAATTGCACCATCATCTTTTCGTGAATTTCATCTAAGGTCGCAATATTATAATAACCGCGTGCTATCCCAGATTGATTAGTCGCCACTAACACCCTAAAACCGTGCCGATTTAATTGCGCAATCGCTTCCAAACTGCCAGGAATGGGAATCCACTCTTCTGGGGATTTGATATATTCATCAGAGTCATAATTAATGACGCCATCTCGATCCAAAATAATATAAGTCATGCTAGTTACTTTACTATTTGATTAAAGGAAAAAGAGAGTATAGAGGAAGTAGACGGTTGAATCACCCCCATCCCTTGCATGAAGCGCAAGTGATGGGAATGCATAAGAGATTACTCAAACTTATAAACTAAGCTTAAGTTGAACGCATCTTGGCGTGGAGAGGTAGAACGATGCACACCATTTGAGTTCCAATTCACGGAACGATAAGCGGTGTAATCATATTCGCCACGTAAGTCTACGTTTTGAGTTAAGCCGGTTTGCAAACCAAGGCCAAATTGACCACCGGTTTGATTTTGGCTTAAATCAGAAAAACGGGATCGAACAGCACCTGCGCGTACAAAAGCAAGGGTATGTTCGCTCAACATCACACCTGGGATAATGCTAGCGCCATAGCCGTAAGTTGTTTTAAGGACGCCATTATCTGACAATACACCAGTCCCTACGGTACCGATTAATTCGCCAGCTAGATAAAAACTTTCGCCAATCACGCCGCCGTAACCAGCAAATAAATTGAATGGAACGCCGCGGTTGGAGCCAAAGTTATTGCTGCTATTCGCTGTGTTGGTAACAACACCAAGACCCGCACCCACATAAGGCGCAACGGGAGATGCAAGAGCGATACCAGCAGTTAATGCTGTCATCACACTACCTAGAAGGATTTTTTTTAACATATTCACACTCCTAATTTTATTGGAAGTGAACATCCTGTTGCCAAGTCTCGTCCGGATTAAGTGGGCAAATGATAGCTTAGAGACGGGATATATACAACCTGAGGGGAAGGGTGCAGATTCTGGACACCCTCACCCTACCCTCTCCCGCAACCACCGACTGCTATATTACCAAGCTACAGAGGGCGGGAGAGGGAGTTTCGTCGTTAGATGTAGCCTGGACACGCTCTTTGTGTCCAGGGGCAAATATCCAACGAAGCCTCATTTCCTGGACACAAAGAGCGTGTCCAGGCTACAAAAGACGTTCACGTTCACGGGCACGTTTAAAAGCTTACTTAGCATTCCCGACATCATAGGGCACAAACACTTCATTCAGCTGCCTAGCAACGCGGATAAAAGTCGTACGCTTTGATAATTCTTTAAGCCGATGCGCCCCCACATAAGTGCAAGTCGATCGAATCCCACCCAAAATATCCAAAATCGTATTTTTGACAGGTCCTCGGTAAGGCACATTGACCGACCGGCCTTCGCTAGACCGATAATCAGCGACGGATCCATGATGCCGCTCCATGGCTTCTGTTGAACTCATGCCATAGAAGCGTTTGAATTTTTTACCTTTTTCTTCAATAATCTCGCCCAATGATTCATCGTGTCCTGCTAACATGCCGCCCAACATCACAAAATCAGCACCTGCTGCAAACGCTTTTGCCACATCCCCTGGCGTTGCGCATCCACCATCTGCACAAACTTGACCACCTAAGCCATGCGCGGCATCCGCGCATTCAATAATGGCAGACAATTGTGGATAACCCACCCCGGTTTTTTCACGCGTCGTGCAGACCGACCCCGGTCCAATCCCAATTTTGACGATATCCGCACCAGACAGAATCAATTCTTCAACCATCTCACCGGTGACAACATTGCCGGCCATAATGACCGTCTTGGGATAATGTTCGCGTAATTTTTCAAGGTAAGAGACAAATCGTTCGGTATAACCATTCGCTACATCTAAACAAATGAAGGGAAGGGGAATGGCTTTCATAATTTCATTGAGCTTTTCAAAGTCAATATCGGCAATACCAACGGAAACAAAACAAGAAGCCAGCGTTTCCGGTGAGGCTTTAGCAAACTTTTTCCAGTCATCGAGTGAAAGAAATTTATCCAATGCGGTGAGGAGATGGTGCTCAGCCAGTGTTTTCGCCATATTGAAGGTGCCAGTATGGTCCATATTAGAGGCAATGATCGGCACACCATGCCAAATGGTTTGCGTATGTCTAAACTGAAATTCCCGTTCGAGCGATACATCCGCCCTGGTTTTTAATACACTTCGTTTTGGACGGATCAATACGTCACGAAAATCCAGTTTCTCATCATATTCAATACGCATTGTCTTATTTCCTTAAAACGAAAATTTCCAAACACCCCTGCCAAACTCTCATTGTACTGAGATCGCTTTCCTTATTCGAGCATAATAAAATCCATCCATGTGATGCATCCCGGGCAAAATCTGCCGGCCCACTTCACAGGCTAGACCCCAATCAGCCTGAATTTTTTCTTCAGCCGCATCGGTATATGCTGCAAAAAACCGCTTGATCACCTGGGTATTTTCTTCCGGGAAAAATGAGCAAGTCGCATAAAGCAATAAACCGCCTGGTTTTAATAATGGCCATAATGCTGCCAGCATCTCCAGTTGAGTTTCGGCCAAGGCTTTTATGTCCGTTGCTTGACGTAACAATTTAATATCGGGATGCCGACGTATCACTCCGCTTGCTGAACAAGGCGCATCTAACAAAATTCGATCGAATGCTTTCCCATCCCACCATTTGTCAGTATCGAATACATCGTGACAAATGCATTCTGCTTTTAATTGCAACCGCGTGAGATTTTCTTTAATGGAACGCAATCGTGTTCCGTCTTTTTCAATGGCAATAACAGATAAGTTTGGTTCGCGTTCTAAAATATGCGTTAATTTTCCGCCGGGGGCTGCGCACGCATCTAATACACTTAGTTCGGGCCTCAATTCTAATAAATCAACCGCTAGTTGCGCTGCCCCATCTTGTACAAATACATCACCAGAAGCAAAACCCGGCAATTCCATTGCTGGCATAGCAGATTCAAGGATCAAGCCTTCTTTGGTTTCCGGAATAACGATTGCACTAACCGCATCCGCATTGAGTCGATTGAGATAATCTTCGCGTGAAAGATGCTGATGATTGACGCGTATGGCAAATGGAGGATGTGCATTATTCGCTTCTAATATCGATTGCCATTGTGCTGGCCACGCAGCTTTCGCTGATTTTATCCACCAAGCAGGATGCGCATATTCCGCTTCCATCTCATCTTTTATTAAACCCTTAATCTCTTCTTGTCGGCGCAAATATTCTCTTAATATTGCATTCACAAAACCTCGGGCCCAAGGTTTCTTTAATTTTTCCGTTGCATTGACGGTCTCTGATACGGCCGCATGTTCGGGGACGCGCATTTCAGTCAATTGATAAAGCCCCACTAATATCAATGCGTGCACATCACTATCTTTGGCAAGCATCGGTTTTTTTAGCAAATGACTTAAGATCACATCTAATCGCGAATAAAAACGACAAACACCATAACAAATCGCTTGAATGAAAGCGCGATCGCGCGAATCTTTTACCTTAAGCAAAGCCACTTCTAAAATATCTGATAAAGAACGACCATCTGTGACTTGATCAATCACTTGGGATGCGATAAAACGTGTGTTCATATTAGCTTATCGCCTTCTTTTAATTCTTCGCGTCTGGCATTGTAAAAATCAGCGATAGGTAACACCTTACCGCCGGGTAATTGTACTTGCAGCAAACGCAATATGCCTTTTCCTGTTGCAATATCCACGCCATCTTGTGAAGCATGAACAATGGTTCTCGGTTCTAATTGTTGATCGGTATTAATCGCTTTAGCAAACCATATTCGCAAATGTTGTTCTTGCCAATTCGTATAAGCAATAGGCCATGGATTAAATGCACGCACTTCCCACTCCAACTCAATCGCGGGTTGCTCCCAATCGATTAAGGCTTCTTCTTTTGAAATTTTATTTGCATAAGTGGCAAGTTGATTATTTTGTGCATGTGGTTCTGCCTTCCCTTTTTCCAATAAATCTAAGGTTTCCAGCAGCGTTGTTGCCCCCATTTTAGCTAATTTATCATGTAATGATGCAGAAGTTTCATTTTCATCTAACACACCATCACGTTGTAACAAAATAGGTCCGGTGTCCAACCCTTCATCCATTTGCATGATCGTCACACCCGACACACCATCGCCTGCAAAAATCGTACGTTGAATAGGTGCTGCGCCTCGCCAACGCGGTAATAGCGAGGGATGAATATTCACACATCCATAACGCGGGATACTTAATACGGAAGAAGGTAACAATAATCCATAAGCTGCGACCACCATCACATCTGCATTCAAATTTTTTAAAGCATCATCTTCATTTTTAAGAGAGGATGGTTGATAAACGGGTAAATGATTTTCTAACGCTAATGCTTTGACTGAGCTTTGTGTTAACTTCAACCCCCTGCCTGCTTTACGATCCGGTTGTGTATAAACGGCAACAATTTGATGAGGTGATTTCAATAACGCATCTAAGGCAACGGAGGCAAAAGCGGGAGTACCTGCAAATATGATTTTCAATGCGTTCTCACTTATCTTTCGATGCAGCAATGATCTTGCTTAATTTCTTTTTATATCGATCTTGCTTTAAACGGGAAAGATGATCCACGAACAGCACACCATTCAAATGATCAATTTCGTGTTGAATGCAAACTGCCATTAATCCTTCCGCATCAAACTCGATTTTATTCCCATCCAGATCTGTTCCGCGTAATCGCACTTTTTGCGCTCGCTCAACTTTGTCATAGGCACCTTGCACAGACAAACAACCTTCCGCTTCATATTGTGTTCCTTCCTGATGAATAATTTCAGGATTCACCACACAAAAACGTTGGTCATGCGTTTCAGAGACATCCATGGTAAAAACACGAAGATGAATATTCACTTGTGTTGCCGCCAGCCCCACACCTTGACTGGCATACATGGTTTCATACATATCCTCTACTTGCCGCCGCAGTTGCTCATCCACTTTCGTCACGGGTGCTGCTTTAATACGCAAACGCGGATCGGGGTATTGGAGTATTTCTAATACAGCCATTTAGCTCTTTCTCTTTATTAATTAATAAGTTATCGTTAATCAATTATCGTGGTTTTGGGCTTTTTTAACCCAAGAAAGGCCCTTATTGTAGGGGAGCCCTTTATTATTTTCAATTTAGACCTTCAACCCCGCCTTATAAATCTCCATCGCCGCTTCGTTCTCCCCTAAATGTTCCATTAATCTTCCATATTCAAGGGAAGCCGCAGCATT
>Ga0207143_1033_pt1 | contig 24385 bp, 25 predicted proteins | sample Alteio_BWMinHeat_3_FD_153566 | JGI IMG/M metagenome (GOLD analysis project Ga0207143, IMG submission 153566) | Enriched cells from forest soil in Barre Woods Harvard Forest LTER site, Petersham, Massachusetts, United States -... | ecosystem: Environmental > Terrestrial > Soil > Temperate forest >... | reverse complement strand
ATTTAGAAAAGAAGCGCGTTTGTTTCAACTAAACAACCAAGTGATTTTCGCGCAAAACTCGAGTGCGACGTGGGAATCCAAAACGATTACCTTGATCGATACACATGGTAAACACGCGCCCATCCAACAAAAAATTCTATTGATACGGAAGAAATAATGATGATAGATGCACTGGTACAACTTGGATTATTTTCAGTTAAGATGCTGATTGTCGCTGTATTCATTCTTGCTGTGTTAGCTGGCATCCTTGCCATCTTAAGCAAAGGAAAAGAGAAAGGCAAAGGCAAGCTTGTCATCAAACATCTCAATCAGAAATATGATGAAACAACAGAAGACATTTTGTCTCACACACTGCCAAAGAAATTATATAAACAATTTATCAAAGATAAAAAGCAACAAGAAAAAGCCAAAAAGAAAAGTGAAGAGCGAACAAAACAAATTTATGTGATCAACTTTCATGGTGATATGAAAGCTTCAGCCGTATCGCAATTACGCGAAGAAGTGACAGCCGTATTGCACGTCGCAAAACCAAACGACGAAGTGATTCTAAAATTAGATAGCGCTGGCGGTGTTGTACACGGATATGGTCTGGCTGCTGCACAATTACTAAGATTACGCGCCCATCGCATTCCTCTCACGATCTGCATTGATAAAATTGCTGCCAGTGGCGGCTATATGATGGCCTGTGTTGCGAACAAAATTCTTGCAGCACCCTTTGCGATCATTGGTTCAATTGGTGTCATCGTTCAATTACCTAACTTTAATCGTGTATTAAAAGACAAACACATCGAATTTGAGCAATTAACAGCAGGCGAATATAAGCGCACCTTAACTGTATTTGGTGAAAATACAGAAGAAGGTCGAGAAAAGTTACAACATGAAATTGAAGACATTCATCAACTTTTCAAAAACTTAATTAAAGAAAACCGTCAACAATTAGATATTAACAAAGTGGCGACGGGAGAACATTGGTTAGCGCTGCAAGCTATTGATTTACAGTTGGTAGATGAAATTAAAACCAGTGATGAATATTTACTCGAACGTAGCAAAGCTGCGGAATTATATGAACTTTCTTATGAAACAAAAAAATCATTGCTTAGTAAACTTTCAGCTAGTGCCAATTTAATGTTCGACACCCTTAAGGGTTGCTCCCAATACTTAGCAAAACACTAGCATGCTAAACTAACTAAACAACATGGAAGAAGAAAAAAAGTGATTCCTTGAAATGTGTTATAAATCTTCCAATGGCAGTGAACAACGATGATAAAATTGATTTCCCGGACGAAATCTACACTAATAATAACTTTGTTTCATGCCATTGGTTGATTTTTTCTGTATAACGATCACCCATCCTCAATTTACTCCTCAAAGAACGTGGTGTACAATCCCTCATCATTATTATTGACTTAACACGCTGAACCCTCACCGAAAACGATAAGGAGAGTATAAAATGACGCGAATTGTGTTTCTTTGCTTTTCAGAAGATTGGGTCGATCCAAAGCATGCGGGAGATACAGAAGTAAAATGCAGAATTGTACCCCCTGCAGATTTGCAAGTATCCGAATTAAATGCGACAGCAAGAAAGTTCGTGGAAGAAATGAACGATGCTAAGCCTATGCCCCTACGTGAAGTGAAGGGGCAAACAAGAGTTCACACGGAAATTTATCACGAGGGTTCAACTAACCCAGTGTATGCGTGGATAATGCAAGATGACAACTATAATCTCACGAATTTATTTGGCCGATTTGCTGATGCGGAAACCAACTATACCCATGACAACTCTCGTTACAGAGCCGTGCTATTTGATTATGAGTATGATAATGCTACCGTTGACGAGGTAATGGCTAGTATTCGAGCTAAAAATGCGCTGCTTCCCGATAGAGTACATTTAACTTCAATAGAGAAAGGTGGGCATACGGCTATTAAAACAATCCGGCAATCCGAATTAAAGCCAACCAAACCAATTGAAACAACAACCAAACCGGCTGAACAAGCCAAACCGCCAGAACAAGCCAGAACAAGCCAGAACAAGCCAGAACAAGCCAGAACAAACTGATTCATTTGATGAATTGGATAAAGCCATTCAAGCCATTATTACCTATGGCAATGAATTAAGCACATCTGGTGAAAAAGAAAAAGGTAACGTTTTAGTCGGTCTAGGACAAGACATTCAAACAAGAACTAAAACTTTTAAAGAAAGTTTAACTGCTAAGAACTTATCCCCAGAACAAACCATTAAACAGTTTACTGACTATCAATCAGCAGTCTTGAACCGCATCAATCAAAGTGAGCGTGAATACTCCAAATTCAGAGCATCTGGTGCCTCTTGGCAGTCGATTGTGATCAATATCGTGATGGCATTATCTGGTATAGGCGCCCTGATTCTTGCGGGTAAACTCATCCACTCAAAAGCCACCACTGGTAATGCGAGATTTTTTAGCACCAAAGACTTTACTGAAGGCCCAGCAACCTCAACCAGTGAAGACAAGGTTAACCAGCTAAAAGACAGGTTAAAAAGCCCTTTTACACCTAAAAGTAAATAATCTTGAGAATGTAGCCTGGACACGCTTTTTGTGTCCAGGGAATGAGACTTCGTTATATATTTTTCCCTGGACACAAAAAACGTGTCCAGGCTACATTCCGGAATGCAACTAAGGTCGAAAAACCACCTTATCCACTAAATCAATTGAAGCATCCGGTTTCTTATTCGCTTTGCGATAAATGTCTTTTGCCACTTTATTCAAATCAACTTTGGGGTAATTGTGCTTCAGATGCAATTCCAAATGAGATATCAAGCTCTCACCCATACCCACTTCTTTGCTGACACAAGATTTCAAGGTCTTCCCGTCTTTACTTTTTAACAAACTATAAATCACAATCAATTTCTCAAGCTGTGAATGTTCACTGTTAAGCACACGCAGATAAGCATCTGCACGTAAGCGACCGCGTGATTCATCAAAGAAAAATGAAAATATATTGAGATGGGTTTTAAAGAATGAGGTACGGTTAAGTTTTTGGTATTTTTCAATGCCGGTTTTTGCGGCAGCAATTAAACCGTCATTTATTTCCTTTTCTTTTGCAACTCTTTCGTTCTCCTTTCTTTCTTTTTCTAATCTTTCTCTCTCTATTTTTTCTTTCGCAATCCGTTCTCTCTCCAGCCGCTGTCTTTCTAATTCTTCCTCTTTTAATTTTTTAACTCGCCTTTTTTCCTGTTGTTGAATTTCGACTGTTTTTTTATCTAAGCCATCGCTCGTTACTTGATATCGTTCCTGAAGGGTCCCGTTAATTTTCTTTTCCCTCAACTCCCTGATGTCTTTCTTTATTTTTGCATTAATATCGCATCCTGCTTCTGGGTCCAGAATAATACTTTCGTGACAGCGTACTACTTGATTTTTCTCTATTACTTCTAACACTTCCGGTATTTCGATATTTTTCTCTTTCAATTCTTTTATTTCAGCTTTCATCGTATTGATTAAGGATTGAAAGCCACCTTCCTCTTTAATTTGAGGTTTAAGTGCCTGGAATTCGGGGTTATTACTTATTTTCTTTAAACATTTAAAAGCATCATTGCATTCCGATAAGCTAATCATTTTATCCGCCCCAGTTAATGCTTTTAATGTAGGAACTATTGGGGCATCGTTCTTATTTTTATCTTCTTTCATTGCAAGTCTTAATGCACAACGATAAATAAAACCTGTTTTCTCTTCATGCCTTATTGTGCTTAACCACCGTAAGACTAATTGCGCTTTTTCTAATTTTGATAAAGGATTTATAACGTCCTTTGCTTTATTTCTAGACAATGAAAATACTTCACGCAAGGCATCCATTAAAGGATGACCCGGTTTTAATTGCGCCATCACTACCATTTCTCGCTCGAATTCTTTTTCTCCTTTTTCCGTCAAAGTACCGTTTTCCGTGATTAGCCTCGGATCAACTTGATTGAATAATGCTAACAGACGGTTATTAAGTAATGTCTCTTGAAGATCGTGCCAGGCTAATAAACAGCCATTTTTCGCTATCGCAGTTAGAGGTACATTTAAATTAACTTGTCGTAAGTTTCCCTGGTTTAATCCTTCTAACAACATGCTTAATTGGTCATGATTTAAATTGCGAGAAGAAAAATGAAATGTGAAGTTTTTTAACTTTTTGCTTGCGGCTAAAAAAACAGATAAATAGGCAATATCAAAGTCATTTAGTGAATGCGCTTCATCGGTGATTTCCAACGATTCAATTGACGTTTTAGCTAACAACACAAATGCGAGGCCCACGCCCATTCGAATTTTTTCGGGCGCGTTTTCAGGACCAACGTCTTTAGCACATAGTGCAATTTGTTTTTGAAACAGCATATTATCTTTTGCTTCGCTGGCTAATGCATAGCATTCCCTCATGAAGGATTCTTTCATCCCGTTGGCAGCAAAGGTTTCATCGCCTAGAAAATACCTATCGTGTTTAGCAAAACCATTAATGCGTAAAACACGTAATGACTGACATTTCATCATTCCTTCTAATAAGAATAACAAACTGGGCGCATCCATGTTTTTTAATTCTATGGTTTGGAGACGTGAGTTATTTTCTATCGCTCTAGCAAGGTCAAAATAATCATCTTGGATGAAGCCTTCCATCGAAGCGAATGGGAGGACTGTCAAAGTTGGATCATTGGCTTTGAGTCTGTTTACCAGTGTTTGTAATCTAGGATTCACGAGAAACCCTCTTTTTGATATTAAAATATTATATTTTTCAATATATTATAATTTATGTGGTAAAAAATTATACTAAATCTAAAGGGAATAGTCAACTAGTCAGGCCTGAGCCCTCATTGACTTTTTGGTCAAAAAATGTATTATCCAGGTCAAAATACAAAACGAGAGAACACAATGTCCAACGCTCGAGTTGCCATTCAAATTGCCCGGCATGTAATCGCAAGGGAAGACCTTGCCCAATATAAGGAAGTTTGCGAAGCAGCGCATCAGCTTATCACCGGCGATTACAACGGAAACGATTTGGAGCCATTACACGATGGCATCTATAGTTTTCGCTCTAACGGCAAGGCCAGGTTATTGTTTACCCTGCATGATGATTTTAAAGGCATGCGCATCCTAGCGTTTTTACCCGAGCACGAATATCAAAAATCTCACTATTATAAAAACAGTTCGGCCCTTAAAGTCGAATCAGAAAAATTTAAAGCACAAATTCAAAAAGCTTTTCACGAAGCTAAAGCGGAAGATGCGGAAACAACTTTTACGCCTCATGAAATTAAGCTGATACCTGTCGATTATTACGACCGCCAATATGTGGAATTAACCACAGAGCAAGAAGAAGCCATTAATGCGCCATTACCCGTGCTTTGTGGTGGGCCGCCGGGTTCAGGGAAAACGGTCGTACTTTTTTCTAATTTAGTGCGGATTGCTACCGATTGCCAACAAATCGATCCTACGGCTAAATTACTTTATCTCGCAGAAACTGTGCGTTTACGCAAATGGTTTAAGGCGCAATTTCGTGAGAAACCATCGACTTTGGCTTTGTTACCGATGATCCGCTTTCAAACCTTTGATGAATTCATATTAGACTTGATTCCTTCTTTAAAGAATTTGAGGTTAGTTAATAAAACGACTTTTTTTGATTGGTTAGAAACAGACAAAAAAAGCCAAGAATTGATTTACCAAGAAATGTGTAATGCGGCTATCAGCACAAGGGACAAATACATCAATGGCGGAAAAAAACAAAGCTTTTATGGCCAAGACCAAGCTAAGAAAACATGGTTATGGGATCGTTGTTTAATTCCGTATCGAAAGTATTTAAAAGAATTAAACGCAGCTGATCTCAATATTACCGACTATGAATACACAGGCGCACCCGTTTACAAATTCATTGGAGGGGATGAAATGCAAAACCTCTCTCGCATGAAGTTTCGTGTGGTTTGCGCTGCTGCGATTAACCATCAAATATTTGCGTGCATGGACAGTATGCAAGGCACGGAAAATTGGTTATCGCCTCGCGATTTCTTTTTTCAATATCTCTATGATCTGGGAAGACGACCCACTACCGTGATGCTGCCGCCTGAGATGAAACGTTGCAAAGAAAAAAAGATTATTAAGTTTATTAACCGGCACATTGATCTTCGAAACTATCTCGCGGGTGGGGCTGCCGATAAGCGCGAACACCGTCGCATTGACTACCCTAAAGATGCAGAAAAAACAGAAGACGCATGGACTTGGTATTCGCACAAAGAATTAGCTGATCTTAAGCTTGGTCAATTAAACGCAAAAACGATTGTGATTACACGTCCTGAGTATCTAGAAAAAGCCAAACAATCTTTTGTTACCGACCAATTTTTCTCGATAAACGGTATGCTGGGATTGAGCGCCGAAATCATTTTTATATTCAACCCTTATAGTCCTGATATTTATTTCGAAGGAAATAAATTGCTAGACGGTGTCACCGCTGAAGCGCTTAAGAATGAAAATAATCATCAACGGATTGAAGGCCGTGGCGACATCAAATTCTTTGGACCATTTCACGAATTAATTATTGCGCTGAGCCGAGCAGAAAAACGAGTGATTATCATACAAGATCTAGATCCTCATCGAATTGGCAATATTACCGACTATGTTCGCAAAGTATCCTCTCCCACCATCAAACCGAAAAGTACGCCAACTTTTGCGCCTTCTTCTACCGCTGAATGGAAGGCGCGAGTGAACGAATTATTATTATCAGGCACACCAGAAGCAATTGAAGCGGCTGAAGGTATTTGTCGTACAAATCTTAATACATCGCTTGAAGAATTCAAAAGTCAAAATTTTTCTGAACCTAAGCCTGAACCTAAAGCTGAGCCTAAACCTAAACCTGAACCTAAACCTAAACCTAAACCTAAACCAAAACCAAAACCAAAACCAACTGTATCAAAAAATCGAGCCAATACAACCGCTGCTAAAAAACCTCATACTGAAACCTTAGCCGCAGAAAAAAAAGATAAACAGACAACTGCCCCAGTTAACACACAAAAAACAACTCAGCCAACAACCGGCCAAAAAAGCGATGCGCTAAATTACATGGAGGGTTTATTAAAACACTTCATTCCGGACAATGTGAATAAATTATTAGACTCTCCTGCTTTCAAAAAATGGTTATTTGAAAAACCCTTAACTAATGGGAAAAATCTATTTACCCATATCTACAATGATACTCCCCATTTTATTATCTTTATTGAATGCGTTCTTGCTCACCCAAACGTCAATGAGTTGCTATTTAATATTAAATTTGGGTCAGACTTTTCGCTGTTTGATTTATTGATCATGAAAGCTAAAGCCGACAGCAAAGTCGCTCGCCATTTTTCAAAAGTGGGGGCTTTGTTTTGTAAAATCGATCTGACATTATTATTTAAGCCCAGTTCTTTCGATCCTTATCCGGAAGACATATCTTCTAGGCCCATCTTCCGCCTGCTAGCACTCCCTACTTTGGACTTGTTTGCCGCACTCGCTTCTAATCGTGGCATTTTTATAGGGATGATTGAAAAATTTACGATTGAAATTTTAACCTCCATTTCAAAAGCCGATAAAATACAAACATCAATCTTCTTCTTATTTGTAAAAGATATCACTTATGGCGTGGGATTTTTATTCGATTTATTTAATATAAAACCCGAGATGGTCAATGAAATTCCAAACGAAGTTTTTAGCGTTGAAACGATCAACAGATTCAGCGGGCAATCCGAAACTGTTACCACCTGGTTATTCGCACATGCTCACACCGCTCCGGGTTGCGCACTCTTTAGCAAGCTTTTACTTGCGAGAGATGGATCATTAGCTAAAGAAATTGGCGCTGAAATATCTTTTGACTTACCTAATTCCTTGATGCATCTGGGCAGCAATGAGAATCGATCTAAGATTTTAAAAATCCTTCTTTTCTGGAACCCAGGACTTTTTGCGAACCGTGTCCCTAAATTAATGTTATTCGAAAACTACACGCGCACAATGAACGGTCCCCCCGCACAAATTTTTAACATTATTATTTATGAAGAATTAATGAAATCCGACGCTGGAAAAGAAATATTTGAGATTATTCGTGAAAGAAATCCAGAGTGGGGCGCTGAATGGGGACCCCTTCCTCAGGATGCCAAGTTACCGAATGCTGCTGCTTCACCTGCTAGCCTTCCCACCACCTTTAGCATAATGCCCGACATGCCCTCACTCGGATATCGATCTTTTGGTCATTTTAATCAGCAGGCGTCAGAACGAAACGCAGAAACGAGAACATCAGCACCTGGAACACAATCAAAAAAGAGAAAATAAGGATCAAGTCTATTCTTACTGCATTAAGATTTAGCTGATATTGTTTTATGCGTATTTATTCTACGGTAAGAATAGACTTGACCCCGGAAGGTGCATTACGCCTTATAAGTATAAGGCTTGGTTTACCCCTTATAACGGGTAAAATCAATCTTACCCGTTATGGCGGGTAAACTTTTTAGACTTTGTTTAAAATATCCATATATTCGGATTCGGTGAATGCACGTAGCGTTTCAGCTCGCGTGCTGCCTTTGGATGAAAACTGTAACGAAATCCTTGCAATCACTTCGTCACTCGGCGCTTCGATCAACCACATCACATCATATCTGCCAAGCATCAAAAAGAGATTTAACACCCTGCCGCCAGCATCAGTCACAATTTGCTTGGCTTCTTTAATTCGCTTAGGGGAGTCTTTGATATCAGAGAATCCATGTTCGGTAAAATGAAAAAGCATCACGTAAGTGGCCATATCCCTCTCCTTGGGTTTATTTGATTTGTTTATTTTAGCAGAGTTATAGACCGGATAAAAATCTGGCGTCCCCAAGGGGGCGAACCCTTGCTTTCCGCTAAGATTGCTTCAGCTCAGTGGGCGTAGCCTGGACACGCTCTTTGTGTCCAGGGAAAATATTTCAACTCAATTATTCCACGCATTGGATCCTGGACACAAAAAGCGTGTCCAGGCTACATTCGTTATTGCTGTGAAAGCCCAGGGTTAAGTAATATTAACCCAGCATATTTGGCAAAATGCCTGAAATCGGTATCCCGCGTGAAGAGAGGAATTTGGTAATCAATGCAGCTTTGCGCTATCAGCGTATCTGCTAATCGTGCTTTCAGCTTTTTAGCAATTAATTTAGATCGCGTTATGCCTGCTCGTCGCCAATAATTTTCCGTGGGTTCTAAAATAGGAAGTTCTAGCATTCTCTCAACAAATTTCTTTGGCAAATGCGCATCACTTAGAATCTCAACAATAACTGTCGGAGGCAACACAATCAAATGATGGGCAAAATACTCATCTAACTTCTCAACTTGAATACTACTTTTTCCTTGAAAATAATCGATTAAAACTGATGTATCAGCAGCAATCATTTTATTTATCTTTCCTTAACTCATCTAAATCAATTGAAAACTTGACCTTACCACGCATTTTACGCAAGTCTTCATAGGCATTCGCGCGAGCCAATTGGCTTAACGCAATTTTTAAAGTCTCCGTAATTCCTTTCCCTGTCACCGCCTGAGCCTCGTGCAACAAATTAACCGAAATATGAGCCGTAATTTTTTGAGTCTGTTCGTGCGCCATAAGTGACCTCCTTTACCATACATGATACCGTAAGCCGTTACGTAAATCAATTGGGCAAAAGATGTCCGCACGCGCGCGCACATTCACGTTTAGGGATGAATATAGCGGGCGTAGCCTGGACACGCTCTTTGTGTCCAGGGAAAATATTTCAACTCAATCACTCTCTGCAACATCATCTTTATTTTCAATAAAACATTTTAATACGCATTGGACCCTGGACACAAAAAGCGTGTCCAGGCTACGCTCGCTTGGCAAAACCAAAATCAAGATTGGAAATGTTACGCTTCCTATTTTTGACCGTGAACGAACAATTGTAGATGCTTTTCGTTATTTAGGCCGTGAAACAGCCTTAAAAGCATTAAAGATTGCACTGACAAAAAAAGATCGTGAAAAAATTGATATAGAAAAAATCAGGCTTTATGCAAAAAAACTTAGAATTAAAATCGAACCTTTTTTAATAGCGATGACATTATGAACGAATCAGACGGCACATCATACAAACAAATCCGAATGTGTTCCCGTTCGAACAAAAATGACAATTTTTTCCTTTAGAATAAGCTTATAAATTAACAACCAATCCGGCTCGATATGTAATTCACGATGACCAATCCAGTTGCCAGTCAACGGATGATCTCTAAATCGCGGCTCTAGTGATTTCTGATGCTCAATTTTTTTCATGATATTCTGCAATGATAGAATATCTTTATTACGACGTTTCGCGAGTTTTAAATCTCGTTTAAATTGCGTAGTGAACTCTACTTGGAGCATGCTTAATCCAGATTTTCAAATATCTCATCCACATTTTTTGCTTTATGAGTTTTTCTTTTATCCGCATCACTCATCGCTTTTATTGTTTCCTCATTAGGAATTCTTACTTCAAAAGGTAACCCTTTCTGTAAACAAACTTGCACGTAAAACAAGCGCACAGCTTCTGCAGATGTTAAGCCAACTTTATGGAAGATTGCCTCAGCTTGGGATTTAAGCTTTGGTTCGATGCGTGTATTGATAGTCGCTACTTTATGCATAAACATCACCTCTCTCTATGTATAACACACGTTACACATAATTTCAAGGTGAGCTAGATTTGGCGTCCCCAAGGGGATTCGAACCCCTGTTACTGCCGTGAAAGGGCAATGTCCTAGGCCTCTAGACGATGGGGACGTATTGATACGTCACTTGTGGAGCTAACCGGGATCGAACCGGTGACCTCTTGCATGCCATGCAAGCGCTCTCCCAGCTGAGCTATAGCCCCAAATAAAAAACACTCTCAAACCTACTTCCCCCTTTCCCATTTTGGGAGAGAGCTAGGAATGAGGGCCCGGATGAGGGTGGGATTCTAGGGAGCAGGGTTGATTTTGTCAATTTAAATCATCGCCCTTTGCATTCTTTCGATGACCTTATCCCTGCCTAGCAATTGGATGGTGATATCAATAGGCGGTGAAACGGTTCCTCCCGTCAATAGCACTCGCAGAGGCTGCGCCAATTTGCCTAATTTCAGCGCATGAATTTCAGCAACATCAGCTAATGTCTTATGGATGTTTTCTTTGGTCCACTCTGATAGCTGTTTAAATCGCTCAGAGAGCATCGATAATGCGGGTTTAATATCCGGCGTCACTTGCGCAGCCATCTCATCACTCAATACCACCGCTTCGTAAAAATACCGGCTGCGTTCAGCCATTTCTTTTAAGGTTTTAGTCCGCTCGCTCTGTGCTTGGATAATATCAAACAAGGCGGGGCCCCTTTTGATATCAATGCCAATTTTTTCCATGTGCCATTCTAATTCTTTAACAACATGTTCAGGGTCAGCTGTTTTCATATAGTGCTGATTAAGCCACAACAACTTTTCCATATTGAATGCAGCAGGCGCTCGATTGATATCTTTGATATCAAAATATTCGATTAATTCGGAGAGTGAAAAAATTTCTTGATCGCCATGCGACCAACCCAACCGCACTAAATAATTCAATAAAGCTTCTGGTAAAAATCCATCATCACGATATTGCATCACGCCTTCAGCGCCGTGACGTTTAGATAAACGCTTTCCATCCGGCCCTAAAATCATGGGTACGTGAGCATAAAGTGGTGGTGTTGCATTTAATGCGCGGAAAATATTAATTTGTCTAGGCGTATTATTAATATGATCATCGCCTCGAATCACATGGGATATTTTCATGTCCCAATCATCAACGACAACCGTAAAATTATAAGTGGGCGATCCATCTGTGCGAGCGATGATTAAATCATCTAACTCGGTATTCGCAAACGTGACTTTTCCTCGGATTAAATCATCAAACTCGACGACACCTTCCGAGGGGTTTTTAAAACGCACCACAAAATCACCGGTGCCAGGTTCGGTTCTATTTCGACAAAATCCATCATAGCGGGGTTTTTCTTTTTTTTCTGTTTGCTCTTCGCGTAATTTAGTTAATCGTTCTTTTGAGCAATAACAACGGTAAGCATGGCCGGTTTGCAATAACTGGTTAATCACTTCCTTATATCGCTCCATGTGTTTGGTTTGATAATAAGGGCCCTCATCAAAATGCAAATTCAGCCAGTTCATACCGTCTAAAATGGCTTGCACCGATTCTGGGGTGGAACGTTCCAGATCCGTATCTTCGATACGCAAAATAAACGTGCCTTTCGTCTTGCGGGCATATAGCCAGCAATAAAGCGCTGTTCTTGCACCGCCAATATGTAAAAAACCCGTTGGGCTTGGCGCAAAGCGGGTTCGAATCTGATTTGTCATAATATAGCCTTAGTTTGGGGGCAATTTACGCTGTCGGGATGAATACTTCAAGTGGACAGAACACCTTCTTTCTCATAGAATCCGTCCCACCTCTGGGGCGATTAGCTCAGTGGGAGAGCACTACCTTCACACGGTAGGGGTCAGTGGTTCGAAACCACTATCGCCCAATTAAATTATGGTATCATAACGTCAAAATCATCCCTCATTTTGGACAGAACATTATGATACGAATGACACTATCACGAGCTGCAACTCTCTTAGGATTAAAAGAAGCATTTCCAGAGACCGAATTTCAGGGTATCAGTATCGATTCCCGCACCTTGCTGGCAGGTAATTTATTTGCCGCTATCCCAGGTGAGCGGGTAGATGGTCACGACTTCATCAAAGAAGTTTATCAAAAAGGGGCGGTGGCCGCGCTCGTGACTCGCCGCATGGAGTGTGACATCCCTCAAATTCTGGTAAACGATATGACAGTGGCTCTGGGTCAGCTAGCCGCAGCATGGCGTCAGGCATTTCATTTGCCAATCGTCGCTGTCACTGGCAGTAATGGAAAAACCACTTTAAAAAATATGATTGCCGCCATTATGACGGCGGCATGCAATGGCAATGAGGCAGAAGTACTAGCCACCAAAGGAACGCTGAATAATCACTTAGGCCTTCCCCTCACCCTCTTTCGCCTTAATCAACATCATCGTTATGCAGCCATTGAAATGGGGATGAACCACTTTGGGGAAATTTCTTATCTCACTCAATTAACGAAACCCACCGTTGCTGTTATTAACAATGCAGCAGCAGCGCATTTAGAAGGGGTTGGCGATGTGGCAGGTGTTGCTCGCGCTAAAGCAGAAATTTTTGAAGGTTTAAACAAAGAGGGGATTGCTATCTTAAACCGTGATGATGCCTTCTATGATTATTGGCTGAAACAAGTTGGCGATCGTTCCTCTCTCAGTTTTGGTTTTTCCAATCAAGCTGATATTCACGCGATCTTGCAACCTGCCACGCAAACACAGCAACTCTCCCTACAAACACCAAAGGGTAAGGTAGATATTCAATTGCCTTTACTTGGCAAACATAATGCCTTAAACGCACTCGCTGCGACTGCAGCAAGCATGGCTGTTGGCATTGACTTACAGGTGATTAAAGCCGGCTTAGAAGCGATTTTGCCTGCGCCCGGCCGTTTACAACTTCACACGCTTTCAAACGGCGTTAAAGTGATTGATGATACTTATAATGCTAATCCTTTCTCACTGGCTGCTGCTGTCGAAACACTAACCGGGTTCACTGGTAAGAAAATTTTAGTCTTAGGTGATATGCGCGAATTAGGCACCGATGCTAAATCCTTACATCAAACAGCCGGTGAGAATATTCGCAAAGCGGGTATTGATTATCTATTCACCTTCGGCGATTTAAGCTCAAACACGTCATTGGCTTTTGGCGAAGGTGCTTACCATTTTAATGAACAAGATAAATTACTCAACGCACTCAAACCCTTTCTTTATAACCAAACCACCGTCTTAGTGAAAGGTTCACGTTCCATGCGTATGGAAAAAATTATTGCGGGCCTCATGAATGGAGAAATGACAGCATGATTAAAACACCGATTACAATCGCTTATGGAGATGGCATTGGCCCAGAAATTATGCGGGCAACATTAAAGATTCTAGAAGCAGCCAATGCGCAAATCTCTCCAGAAGTCATTGAGGTCGGTGAAAAAGTTTATTTGCAAGGCAACACATCAGGCATTCCCAATGAAGCTTGGAAATCATTAAAACGCACCAAAGTATTATTAAAAGGCCCGATTACCACACCGCAAGGCAGTGGTTATAAAAGCTTAAATGTCACACTCCGTAAAACACTGAGCTTATTTGCCAATGTTCGCCCTTGTGCTTCTTATGCCCCTTTTGTGCCATCTTTATTTCCGAATATTAATTTAGTCATTGTCCGAGAAAACGAAGAAGACACTTATTCTGGTATTGAACATCGCAGCACAGACGAAGTCTACCAATGTTTAAAACTCATCAGCCGTCCTGGATGCGAACAAATCATTCAATATGCTTTTGAATACGCACGAAAATTCAATCGCAAAAAAGTCACTTGCTTAAGCAAAGACAATATCATGAAAATGACAGATGGATTATTTCATCGTGTTTTTAATGAAATTGCCGCTGATTTTCCAGATATTGAACATGAGCACTTAATCGTTGATATTGGCACCGCTTTAATTGCAAGCAATCCAGAACGTTTTGACGTGATTGTCACTTTAAATTTATATGGCGATATTATTTCAGATGTCGCAGCGCAAGTAGCAGGCTCTGTGGGATTAGCAGGATCAGCAAATATCGGCAATCAAATGGCGATGTTTGAAGCCATTCACGGTTCAGCGCCTGATATTGCAGGAAAAAATATTGCAAACCCATCAGGTTTATTAAATGCTGCCATACAAATGCTCATTCACATCAACCAACCAAATACTGCAACCCTAATTGAAAATGCTTGGCTCACCACTTTAGAAGAAGGGATACATACTGCCGACATTTATTCAGAAGAATATAGTCAACAAAAAGTGGGGACCATGGAATTTGCTGATGCAGTGATCAAACGATTGGGCGAAAAACCCGTTCATTTCACACCCGTCAAATATAAGCCCGGTGCTTATGCCAAAATTCAGTGTTATGGCGGCCGTCCACACATTGCCAGTAAAAAAGAACTGGTTGGCATTGATATTTTTATTGATAACCCCACCGACATTCCAGCTAGCACACTCGCAGAAAAACTATCCCAATTAGGTGGACCAACTCAACTTATTATTATGACAAGTCGCGGTTTAAAAATTTGGCCTGATAGCACGATTGATGCGCCTTATTTGCGGCACTGTTGCTGCCGCTTCCAATCTTCTTCAGACATGAAGCAACTTAAAGCCATTCGGCATGAAGATACCATCAAGCTCATTTCCCAAATGACAGACTTAGGGCTTGATGTGATCAAAACGGAAAATCTGTATACCTATGATGGGGAACTCGGGTTTAGTTTGGCGCAAGGGCAATAACCGCCAGTTGCGTCTATTCTAAATATCAGTTACCTTTTGCCCCCTCAGCATGGAGTACAGACTGTGACCAAAAAGCCTAGCAAACTACCCAATCTTGAAGAATCGCTAGCCGAGATTTCCCAATTGGTAGAAAAAATGGAGCATGGTGAACAAAATCTAGAACAATCACTCACTCATTTTGAACGCGGTATTGTATTGGTCAAACATTGTCAAAAAATACTTGAAGATGCTGAGCAAAAAGTCCAAATTCTGACTCAACAAAATACCACCCACACTCTCCAACCTTATGGCGAAGAAGACGACAATGCGGACAGCGATGAGCATGAAGACTGATTTCGCGCTAGACGAATTATTTACGCTTTGCTCAACTCGTTTAGATCAGATTTTTTTGCCTTATTTGCGTGACATCCCCTCGCCTATTCTCAAACAAGCTATGGGGTATACCTTATCAAACGGCGGCAAACGCTTGCGCCCCTTATTAATTTATGCAACAGGCTTGATATTTGATGCGCCATTAAACAATTTAGATATACCAGCGAGCGCAGTAGAACTCATTCATACTTATTCATTGATTCATGATGATTTACCTTGCATGGACAACGCCAATCTCCGACGTGGCAAACCAACCTGCCATAAAATATTTGATGAAGGCATGGCGGTATTAACAGGGGATGCGCTTCACACTTTAGCGATGCAAATGATTGCCGCCCACCCTGCACCACTGGCGGCTGAAAGACGGGTGCAAATGATGAAAGCCTTAAGCAAGGCTTGCGGCCCATTTGGCATGGCGGGCGGGCAAGCGCTCGATATTACCGTGATGAATGATGCGAGCATTTCGGGTGATTTATTGGAAGAAATTTACCAGCTGAAAACAGGTGCTCTTTTTACTGCCTGTATTGAATTGGGGCGTTTAGCCTCCCCCGATGAAAATGAATTAAATCAAAGAGCCTTAAACGAATTTGGTGATTGTATTGGCTATGCTTTCCAAATTCAGGATGATATTTTAGACATCGAGGCCACTTCAGAGATATCGGGTAAACCTCAAGGTTTGGACACACAAAACAATAAAATCACTTACCCGCACCTCTATGGCCTTCAACAAGCCAAAGATAAAGTCCAATCACTTTATTTCCAAGCCCTAGAAGCCATTAACTATCTGGGAGATCGAGCGCAATTATTAAGAGAATTGACTGGATATATGTTGATGCGAGATAGATAATAGGATAAACTTTGCACATCTAAGGTAAGATAAAAACTGAATAACAATGTACTGCCCATTTTGCCACGCAGAAGATACAAAGGTTGTTGATTCTCGTTTGTTTCGAGAAGAAAACCAAACTCGAAGACGACGAGAATGCCCGGATTGCAAGGAACGATTTACGACTTATGAGTCGGCTGAATTATCCTTGCCACGCATCATTAAGAGTGATGGACGACGAGCGCCTTTCAGCGAAGAAAAACTGCGAAGCGGCATGTTAAGAGCATTAGAAAAACGTCCAGTAAGCGCTGAGCAAATAGAAGCGGCTATTGCCCGCCTCAAACGCAAAGCGATGACAGCCGGTGAGCGCGAAATGCCATCTTCACAGCTGGGTGAATGGGTAATGGAAGAGTTGCATCAACTTGATCAGGTGGCTTATGTCAGGTTTGCATCAGTATATCGTTGTTTCCAAGACATTGATGAATTTAGAAAAGAAATAAGTAGGCTAACGCGCCATGCCAAAACAAAACGAAAACGAAAACAAAACCACGCCGAAAACTAACGGAATCAGTCCTGTTGCCAGACATAACGCACGTTATTATGCCTTACAAGCCATGTATCAATGGCAAATCGCAGGCACTGCGATCACTGACATTGAACAAGCGTTTGTGAAAAAGCAAATTGAAAAACAAACGGATATCGATTATTTCAAAGAATTATTGAATCAAATTCCCCTCCATCAACCAGAAATAGATGAAGCCATGCTGCCGTTTTTAGCAAGAGGATTAAAAGAAATAGATCCGGTTGAATTAGCTGTGTTACGTCTTGCCATTTATGAATTGCTGAAACACCCAGAAATTCCTTATCGCGTCATTATTAATGAAGCGTTAGAACTCGCCAAAAAATTTGGCTCTATTGATGGTTACAAGTTTGTGAATGGCGTATTAGATAGAGTCGCAAAAAAAACACGTGAAACCGAAGTGAATATGGGGAAACCGCAACGCACATGAAAAAACAAAAAATGCCTACGCCAAAAGCCATCTGGACAAATCCGCTTTATTTTATTGCCTTTGGATTTGGTAGCGGGGCGATGCCTTTTGCACCTGGCACCTTTGGCACCTTGGTTGCCATTCCGTTTTATTTGTTATTGCGTCAATTATCACTCGTACCCTATTTGTTATTTCTCGTCTTTTTTATCGCCTTTTGCTCTTGGCTGTGTGATCGCATCAGCCGCGAAACGCACACACACGATCATCCCGGCATGTGCATTGATGAATTCCCTGGATTTTTTGTGACGATGATCGGTGCACCGCACGGATGGTACTGGATTATCCTTGGATTTTTATTATTTCGTTTATTTGATATTTGGAAACCTTGGCCCATTCGTTTTATTGATCAAAAAGTTCATGGCGGCTTTGGAATGGTGTTAGATGATGTGGTGGCAGGGATTTTTGCGATGGTTGTGATACAATTGATTGCAACTTTGGTCTAACAAAAGGATAAATCATGTATAACGTTGCTGTGGTCGTTGGCAGTCTTCGAAAGGATTCGTTTAATCGTAAGGTGGCTTTTGCTTTAGACAAACTTAATCATCCAACCTTAACGATATCCTACATCAAAATTGACGACATTCCGCTTTACAACCAAGACCTCGATAATGATTTACCCAGTTCTGTTGTGCGATTTAAAAAAGAAATAACAGATGCTGATGCGGTTCTTTTTGTTACCCCAGAATATAACCGATCTATTCCGGGCGTATTAAAGAATTTAATCGATTGGGGAACACGGCCTTATGGCAAAAATGTCTGGGCAAAAAAATTGATGTCGGCCATTGGGGTGAGCCCTGGCGCTATTGGCACTGCAGTCGCACAATCTCACTTACGCAGTATTATGGTGGCGATTGACGGCTATTACGTCGGGCAACCGGAAGTCTATTTAGTCTATAAAGAAGGGTTAATCGACGATCATCATTCTATTACGCAAGAAGGGACACAGAAATTTTTACAAAGTTTTCTGGATCGATTTGCGAAAGAGATTGCATCGATAAAGCACGCATAGACTCCAAGCACCCTCACCCTACCCTCTCCCGCAACCACCGACAAATTTTTACCATGCTTCACAGGGCGGGTGAGGGGACATCGTAGTTAAGCACTCTTCTACTCGAATACTTTTATCACTTCCACTTCCGGAAAAACAGCCCGAACTTCTTTCGTATCTTTTTCCTCGAATAACAATTTCAAATTCGGCCCTGCATCTTGCGTAAAATATAATTCCAAGCCTTTTTTTCTCGCATTCCACACTTGATGCATAGCGGCGATGGTTTCAGGCAAATAATAACAAACTGGCGGCCAGCTGCTTAACATACTCGCATGCATCGTCAATGCATTGGATTCAGCTGTCCCGCCAAACAATGGAAAGTTTTTCGTTTGCATGGCTTGTTTTAATAAAAGCAAATCGTTCGATACTTTTTTGGGCCAACTCGCATATAAAACACTGCTGGTCACCGTACGTCTCATCGCTTCCCTTGAAGAAATCTGTTTTTCTGCCTCATCCATCAAGAGAATACCAACGCGCAAGTCGGACCACTCCATTGTGATCGGTTCGGCATAGCTATCCATTCCATCTGATTGCACACCCGCATGCCATTCCACAAAACCCTTCCATAAGGAGCGAGATGCACTGCCACTACCAAGCCTGGCAAGTAAGGATAGCTCGCGTTTGCTTAACTCCCAGCCAAACAAATCATTTAATGCGGCAACCAACGAAGCAAAACCACAGGCTGAAGAAGCTAACCCCGCCGCAACAGGAATATTCATCTTAATATCAATTTTTAAATGCCACTGTTTTTCTTGCCTAAATAAATCTAAATATTCTGTCACTCGTTTAACGAAGGCTGAATCTGGTGAAAGCACTTTGCCATTTAAAATAATATGATCGTTTGATGCATCTTGATTTAACGATACGGTTGTCATTGCACCTTTATCCGGCAATGCAATCGACAAAGAGGAAGTTTCAGGTAAATTTAATTCGTCATTCCGTTTACCCCAATATTTGCATAACGCAATATTCGTCGGCGCAAAAGCCAATCCTTTTTCTTGCCTAGGTTCTGCTATAAAATCATCTCGCATTTGAAAAATCATTCGAATGACATCAGATTTTTTCACAGTGAACTCCTTTCAAACTCATCTCGACTGGTATCCGTTGACGATCCGTATAAGTATACGTAGTCGGTGTTTCGCCTAAGCCAATGATACAATCGCCTAAACCGGACCCTGATATTTTAGCACCTCTCACACCGGATTGTTGGCGTAAATGATCTATCATTTCACGCATTAGTGGTGTACTCACCCCTAGCGCTTCCATCAACCCTTGTTGCATATTCATGATATGCCCTAGTTTTTCCCATTCTCCTCGACGCACGCATAACATACCATCTAGAGCACATTGCCCAATGCTATTGGTTAATTCACGAAAAATATTGGGATAAGCGGAAAAATATTCGTGCACTTTTGAAACGGCTTCTGGCGTTGGTGTTTTTGAACCTGAAAAGAGGACAGTAATCGGATAGGCCACTGAAAATTTTTCTGCTAATAACGGCTGCGCTTGATAACCCACCATCCCGCCATAGACGGATGCAGCAACATCAGCGCCAGACCCCATGCCTTGCACCGCGCGAATAATGTTCCTGCCCTGCCGCACTAAATCGATTGGCAACATTCGGATACCTATCCACGACACCAAAGCAGCCAACGTCGCCACTGTCACGGCAGCAGACGAACCTAAGCCGACTTGATCGGAAAAATCAGATTCAATCACCATATCACAACCACGTTTTAATTTTGCTTGGTAATGCTTCAGCGCACCTAAAACATATTGAAATGGTTTTTCAATTTTTAATTGAGATAGCTCAGTTGAATAAGTTCCCAGTAATGCGGATTGTATTTCAATTCGTTCATCTTCACGAGGCGTCAAAGTAACAGTAATACGTTTATCCACTGCACACACCAATGCATGCTTACCGGATAAAACAGCATATTCACCTAATAGCATCAATGAGCCTGGCGCTGAGGCTTTAAACTGCATAAACACCCCGTGTTTCAGCAGAAATGGTTGTGAATTGATACCCAAAACGCTGACTGAGTTGGCTCAATAAATCAGGATCTTCACAAATCACCAACACGGCGCCTGCGTTATCTCCTTCTATCGCACCAGCACCACACACTTTAGCTGCCCCGCCTAGCGCTTCAATTTGTGAAATAAATTGTTGTACTTTTTCCGGTACAACGCCAATACGTGTTAACAATTGATGATTCGTACGAATCGCTTCTTGCATCGTTTTCCACTCTTGGTGTTGTAACGCGGCATCCATCGTTTTTGTCACTGCGCCGAATTCTTCTCCTAAACTGGCGGATTGAAAATGCGTCGATACTTTTTCAACACATTGCCCAGTGGTTGTCTCGGGTGTACCAGTGTTAATTAAATACATAGGCAAACTCGGAATGGGACGCGGCTCAATACGTTGCTGATAAAGGTAAAGACAACCCCCTTGCTGCGCGATACGCAAATCCGAACCACTGGCATGTCCGTGCTGCATATTTTCTGCTTCCAAAGCCAACTGATATAAAGTGTCCACTGAGAGATTCATTTGCAGATAGGTAGAAATAGCGTGCATCACACTCAAAATGGTGGCAGCGGATGAACCCATACCGCAACCAATGGGAATATCCGATTGCACTCGAATGTTGACGCCATGCGGTAATGACACACTCAATGACTCCGTAAACAAGCTGATGGCGAACTGAGTCAATTCAAATGGTTTATGCAACACATCGCGAATGCGGGATTCCCCACGAACAAAACGTAAATATTTTTGTTTAATACGATCTTTTAATTCTCGTAACGCTGCCACGCTAAAATGACTGTGGTGCGCCAGATCCGCTAAATCTAATAAAATTTGAGGCATTAATTCACGCGTAATGGTGGCGGTTGCATATCGATTCACCGCCATCACTAACGCTGGTTGTCCATACACCACAGCATGTTCGCCGGATAAGATGAGTTTGCCGGGCGCATGGACTTTCATGCTGCAACCGATTGACTTGGTGCGGCAGCAACACGTTCATAAATACGTTTGTGTTGGTCTAATGCAGACAAACGAAATGAACCCGTCTGATAAGAAGGTATCAATTGATGAGTACCGTCTTGTGTATATTGGAATGCATAATAGGCTACGTATGTTTCGTAGCTTAATATTTCACGCGTTGCAAATAAATCAGCATGGTATGCGGTATGCAAAGCCTTTTTATAGCCTGGCTGCACGACACCACTAAAATATTCCGCCACACAACCTGAACCATAACTGTAAAAACCGATGCGTTGATCACAGAGATCGTCTTGCACATTATCTAGTAATGATGCGAGCGCCACATACAAGGATGCCGTATAACTATTTCCCATTTTCCGGTTATATAATAATCCAGATTGAATATGCTTTTCTTTTATGTCAGCTGGCAAATGATCATAGCCAGCACATTTCAATAAATGTTGGTGTGCTTTTTCCACTAAACGAGGAACGGGTGTATGGTAACAATAATAAGCATGATCTAAAAAACCGCGTCCTGATAAGGATTGGTATTCGTTCCAAGTCCTTTCTAATATCGTTAAATACAATTTACTGGAATACTTTCCTTCGACCAACGCTTCGTGCAAATAATTCGGTCGCCAAAAGTCCATCACATTTTCGGTGACTAATCCATAATGTGATTCAAACGCTAATACGCGCGGATTGGCAGATAATACCATCGCAATCGCTCCTGCACCCTGTGATGATTCCCCAGTGGTACCTAAACCATAACGAGCGATATCGGATGCAATCAATAATATTTTTTTATCGGGATTTTCGCGCAAATAAGGCAGAGAAAGTTGTAAGGCAATCGTCGCACCATAACAAGCTTGTTTTAATTCCACCACGCGGCATCGTGCAGGTAAGCCTAATAATCCATGTACAAAAATACCGGCCGCTTTAGATTGATCAATCCCAGATTCGGTTGCAAACAAAAGCATTTCAATTTCGTTAAGGTCGATGTCTCGTAATGCTTCTTGCGCTGCATTGGCAGCCATTGTCACAATATCTTCGCCCGGCGGTGGAACTGACATTGTTTCTTGCCCTAAGCTAGATTGATATTTGTCAGCTTCTAAACCACGCGAAACAGCCAAAGTGGCTAAATCCATTGCATAGCGGGAGGTGTAAATGGCAAGGGTATCAATTCCGACTTTCATCACAATGCTTCCTTCTTTTTATTTTTTCTTTCTAACTTAAGATGACTACGCATTAATTCACCGCGGTTCGTTTGTGCTGCTAATAACGATAATTCACCACACAAGACAGCTGAAGCTGCAATGATGGCCAAACGTCTGGCATTTAAACCGGGTTCGCGATTTTCCATACAGCCAAGCAATGTTAAATTATCCCGTACAAAATCCAGGGTTTTACCATTACCGATTGCACCGACGATGATATTTGGCAGGGTAACGGAAAAGTACAAATCATCACCGCGCACTTCGGCATGCACGATCCCTTGAGAACCTTCAATAATATTGGCTGCATCTTGACCGGTGGCCAGATAAAAACCCAGTAGCATATTCGCAAAATGGGCATTGGCCGTTCGCAAACCGCCTGCCACGATATTCCCCAGTAGATTTTTTTTGATATTTAATTCGACTATTTTTTCTGGCGTCGTCTTCAATTTTCGTTCACAAAGTTCACGGGGAATCGTGACTTCAGCAATCACATGCTTGCCGCGACCTAAGATACCATTCACGGCGGAGGTTTTTTTGTCTGAGCAATAATTACCCGAAATGGAGAGATAACGCAGCACAGGATATTGCGTCAAAATCCATTCTAAGATCCGCTCGGAGGCGAGCGTCACCATATTGTGGCCTGAGGCATCACCCGTGAGAAATTCAAAACGCAAATAAAGTATCGAACCCACCAGTTGCGCATGCATATCGATTAATTTAGCAAAACGACTGCTTTCACTGATGATTTGTTGAAATGTGTCTTTTTGACGTTGAATAGCCAGATAAGCCTGGTGCGCCTCTAGAGCAGAGTCTGCTTCAACTAACACCGATCTCGTCATACGCTCGTCTGTGATGATAGCTGAAATACCACCGGCCTCCGTACAGACACGGGCGCCACGATGCGTCGAGGGCCACAGTGGTGTCTCGAAGGTTGCGAGCGGGAGAGGCACTGCTTCATTTACTTCAGGACTGATGATCCTGACAGGACCCACTACTCGCATTGGAATGGTTGCTATTTGCTCTTTATTTTGCCAGCGCATATTCTACTTGAATTCGGTCAGCCCAAGGGCTATAAAATGGCCACCATTCTACTGGAAAGCACGCTGTGACAGCAACCGAATACGTTATCTTAGTCAACGAGCAAGATCAGGAAACTGGCACAGCAGAAAAGCTCTCGGCACATGAGAAAAACCTGCTGCATCGCGCGTTTTCGATTTTCATATTTCGCAAAGAACCACGCCTGGAAATATTGCTTCAACAACGCGCCTTGAATAAGTACCACTCCGCAGGTCTATGGACGAATACTTGCTGTTCCCATCCGCGACCGGGCGAAGATATTATTCATGCCGGCAAAAGACGTTTAGAAGAAGAATTTGGATTTACGACTGATCTTCATTCCATCGGTCAATTTCACTATAACGCACATTTTCCAAATGGATTGTCTGAAAATGAAATCGATCACGTATTAATTGGCACCATCCCGCCAGATACCAAACTCCACCCTCACCCTGAT
>Ga0207143_1032_pt1 | contig 25033 bp, 19 predicted proteins | sample Alteio_BWMinHeat_3_FD_153566 | JGI IMG/M metagenome (GOLD analysis project Ga0207143, IMG submission 153566) | Enriched cells from forest soil in Barre Woods Harvard Forest LTER site, Petersham, Massachusetts, United States -... | ecosystem: Environmental > Terrestrial > Soil > Temperate forest >... | reverse complement strand
GGGTAAATCAGGTGGAGCCGTGATTTATCAACTCATCATTATGGCTTTAGGGACGGTAGCAGCGAGTATTCCTTACGTAGCGATTATTCTTCTTTTTGTGATTGCTGCTTGGATAATTGCTGTAAAATCACTTGGTAAGCAATTTACAGAATTGACCCAAACAGGAGTTGTTCTTCAAGAACCTTCGCTAACGCCTGAGACTCCCCAACACCAGCCTTCAACATCTCCTTCTTCTGCTTCTTAAAGGGTTTATTTATGAAGCGATGGTTAATCGGTTTAAGTTGTAGCGTTGTTTTAATCACTGCCTTTCTTTTTTTCCCTCAGGGACTCAAGAAGAAACATTCCGTCCATGATGAAGAGACTTATACGCATTTCTGCCAGGAAGTCGTTACAAATCCTCAGCTCTATCAAGTATTCCGCTCCCACCCTCTTTATAAAATTTTCTTAGAAGATCTAAATGAGAAGAGTGCCAAGTGTTGTTTGACCTATCTTCAGACCCACTATGATAAATTATTAACCAAAAAAATCTCTTATCGATTCGCTCGATGCGATAGGCAACCCGACAAAAGTAGAAGGAATTGGTTATTCTTCACTCCGTAATCTAAAAATTGCTGGCGATATCGAAAAATATTGCGGAGTCTTCACCGATAAAACAATTGTTCAGATAGGCGCGAGTGACGGGACGCTCTGTAAAATTCTAATGGAGCTTCATAAGCCAGCCAACTATTGCATAATCGACACTGCCCCTTCATTAGCCTTAGCAAAGAAGACTTTGTCAGATTGGGGAGTGGATGATGTAGAGTTCTACACCCCTGAAGATTTTATCGCGCCTTCAACGATTCACCTTGTCGTGAGTCCTTTTGTTTTTACAGAGTCTCCTAGAGAATGGCAAAAACATTACCTAAAGAGAGTTGTAAGCCATGCTGAGTGCGGGTACTTGGATTGCCGCTTTCCCCTTCGTCACTTTGGATTGAAAGTATGGTCGAAGGAACAAATTCTTAGAAAATTGGCCAGTCTTGATAAAGAATGTCGTGTGCTCGAAGAGCAGCCTCTAACGGATATCGACCGTTGTTCGATCTCGTTTGTCTCTACTAGAGAGTCGATGAACTGAGTTTTCGAGCTCTTCTCGCGAACATTCCATAAGAGCTAGCTCCTCTCCAGAAGGTAATGACAGCAGTTCCATACGATGGTTCATTTCTTCAATTGTAATATCTCTTTGCGCCAATTCTTTAAGAACCCGAAGGCGAATTTCTGTTGCAGCTAGCGTAGCGGGTAATCCATAAGAAGAGAGTGCCTCCAGGATTGCACGACTATTTAGAGAAGCAATCTTGTGACGAATAGAAAGAGAGAGCGGAAGTTTTGCATTGGGAGCGTACGCTAAATAATTGAGAAGATATTTATTCTGCGTAGGAAAAGAGAGACCGCTATCTATTTTGATGAGACCATAAATGGCCTGATTCTGCTCATTGAGCGAATGCAAATAAAGCAGGAAATTCCCTCCATGACCATCACAATCGTAAATTGTCCAAACAAAAAGATTGGCATTTTCAAAGGATTCTTGATCTAGAGGTAGTAAATCTTCTGTAGGGCCTTGATCAGCTTCAAACCACTCATGCATAGCCTCGCCGAATTCAATTGTTTCGGGAATGTAGGGTTGCACAATGCAAAGCTTCTCTTTATCGATATCGCCCGTCTTTTGAAGATAAAGGGGGCGACTTTCAAGATCTAGAGCTTCGGAAATATCATAAAAAGAGTCCGATCGTAGTATCGTGATCATTACCCACGGGGTAATCGAAGGCATTTTCAATATAGAGGCAATTGTCGCAGCCGCCATTTCTCTATGAATTGTTTCATAAAGGGGTATAGCTTCGCGTACACGATGTTGAGTATCTAGAAAAGGACTTGCACGACGTTTAGCATTATGTAGGCATAACATATCTTCATCGAAAGGCTTTACGACGTAGCGAATCTGATGGGATCTGTCATATAGGAAATAGGCGCACCCACTTCCATGTTTAGACCGTAGGAGTTTTCCCTGAGCCAGAACATCTTGGAAATCAGAGACTCTTTCTCGCCAGGATGCGTCAATTTGCGTTCTTTCTTCAATTAAAGGACGCCAAAACTCTTTTATCTCGGCAATTTCTTTTTTTCTTTCCCTGATAAGAGTATATAGCTGCTCCATTTCATACTCTTCTCGAATGAGGGGCCAGAGGAAACCAAAATGGAATTTATCCGAAGAGTTGATAGTAGAAGGTCCGCTTTGTGAAAGAGAGGAAGGATCATTCGCTCTTAATAGAAGCGGAATAGGGAGTAAAGTAAGGAGTAGGACCACATAGAGTAAAGTCGCGTTTCTCGTGCGTAGGCTCATTAGAAATCCTGGCGTAGCAGAGGTTGCTGGAGTAGGGAGAGATGAGATTTTTTACATAGGGCTTCTTTAAATAGGAAGCATTCAGATGATAAAGAGGAATAATCGGCATTTCATCGATCAGTTTTTTTTCTGCTTCCAGTAGAGTCTCCATTCGCCTAGAACCGGCCTCATACGAAGATTGCACAAGAAGATTGGAAAAATCGGGATCTTCCCAACCCGAATAGTTTTTTGCGTTATCTTTAGATTTAAAACGTTCGAGGATGTTCATCGGATCATTGTATTGAGCAACCCATACTGTTTGCACCATCTCGAAATCTTTTTTCTGAATTGCGCTGAGCAAACATCGATGTTCAAGAGATTGAAGAGAGATATTCAAGCCTAGGGCTTCATGGAGTTGTGCTTGTATAGTTTCTGCGGTCTTTTTATTGATGTCTGAGGCTGAGTAAAGATAAATCAGAGGGGGGAGCTCTTCTGTTGATGAAAGACCTAATTCAGCTAATGCCTCATTTAAAAGCCCAGCTGCATGGGGATGGGGGCCATCTAGAATAAGCGCATCATGAGTATTATTCTTTAATACCGGTGGTACAAGACTATAAGCAGGTATTTCATCGAGTTGGGTAATATTATCAATAATGGCCTTACGGTTTAGGGCTAAACTGAATGCTCGACGTAATTTCTTATTGTTAAAAGGAAATTGACGTGTGTTGAAGGCAATAATTACCGAACCAGATGAGGGCTCTGTATAAAATTCTTCTTTCTCTCGTAAAAAAGAGAGCCAATCAGCTGGCATTGGACTGAGCGAAAATTGGATAAGATCAAGCTGATTATTTTCGAATAAATGTAAGGCCGTCATACCTTCGGATAAAAGGAATAGGTCGATCAGTTCTAGAGAAATTTTGTCTTTATCCCAATAAAAAGGATTACGTTCTAAGCGTATACGCTGCATGTTTTGCCACTCGGCAATTTGAAAAGGACCGTTACAGATGAAATGTCGATCGTGTGCCAACGCCCAGCCAGGATTTTTCTCATCTACTTCGCGACATATGGGAAAAAAAGCAGAGAAGGCGACAAGTTGTAGAAAATATGGGGTCGGAGTTTCTAGTTCTATGAGTAATGTTTTATGATTTAAAGCATGTACTCCAATGGTGGCACTGCTCGATAAACCTTTTTTTGCGGATTCTGCATTTTTAATAGGATAGAAAAGGTGCGCGTTGGGTGAAGGAAAAGAAGGGTCAAGAACCTTTTTCCATGCATAGACAAAATCGTGTGCAGTTATGGGGGTGCCATTCGACCACTGCGCATCTCGTAGAGTAAAGAGATAGGTTTTCTTGTCTTCAGAGATTTCGATGTTTTCCGCAAGGGAAAGAGTGATTGACCAATCTGCATTAAAACGCGTTAATCCTTCAAAAAGTAAAAAATGCAAAGCAGCAGAAACAACCTCCGCCCCTTTACGAGGATCGAGAGACTGCGGCTCGCGGCCAATACTCATCCGCAGATGTTGAGAATTTCTTTTTTCTTGAGGGGGACGATCGCATGCCGAAAAAACAATAACGAGAATAACCCATACAGCTGTCAATTTATTCATGCTCGTTCCTAAGAGGTATATCGATAGAAACCATTTTTAGGACACTCACTGACAGAAGAGATTTAAAAGAGAAGCAGTTGAAGAAAACTTTTCCTAATAGTCAAGGTTAATGAAGAGTTTGCTTTTCAAGGGAGAGAAATAGAAAAATGATGGAATATTAGGTCTGTCGTAAAACGAGATGTAGACAGACCTAAAATTATGCATACCCAATTCTTGGTGATTTACCTTTAATCCTTCATGGTAAGAAGGAACTCAATATTGCTATTGGTTTTCTTCAATCGTCCTGTAAGAAGGTTCATGGCATCAAGTGGTGCTAAGTCAGCAAGCGCTTGGCGCATGAGATAAATTTTATCTTGTTCTTCAGGATGGAATAAAAGTTCTTCTTTACGAGTTCCGCTCTTGATGATGTCAATTGCAGGATAGACGCGTCGGTCAGCTAAACGGCGATCTAGAACGAGCTCCATGTTACCGGTACCTTTGAATTCTTCAAAGATCACTTCATCCATACGGGATCCCGTATCGATCAAAGCCGTAGCGATGATGGTGAGGGAGCCGCCTTCTTCAATATTCCGTGCAGAACCGAAAAAGCGCTTGGGTTTGTTAAGAGCATTCGCGTCGATACCACCCGTAAGGATTTTACCTGAATGGGGCTGGACAGTATTGTAAGCTCTTGCCAATCGTGTCAAGGAGTCAAGTAGAATAACGACATCATGGCCATATTCAACTAGACGACGCGCTTTTTCAATAGCCATCTCTGCAATCTGCGTGTGACGATCGGGTGGTTCGTCAAATGTTGAAGAGATAACCTCGCCCCGTACACTGCGGATCATGTCCGTAACCTCTTCAGGTCGTTCATCTATGAGAAGAACGATCAAAACTACTTCGGGATTATTCGTTGTCAGCGCATTAGCGATGTTTTGCAGAATAATCGTTTTACCGGTACGAGGAGGCGCGACGATAAGCGAACGCTGTCCTTTACCGATGGGGGATGTTAAGTCGATGATACGTGTTGTCAACTTATCACGTGTTGTCTCCATCACCAGACGCTGGTTAGGATAAAGAGGTGTTAAGTTTTCAAAGATGATACGTTCCCGAGCTCGCTCAGGAGGTTTGCCGTTAATTTTATCGACTTTTAAAAGGGCAAAATATTTTTCTTTTTCTTTAGGCGAGCGAATCGTGCCATAAACTGTATCTCCCTTTCTAAGATCGAAACGACGGATTTGAGCTGGAGAGACGTAGATATCTTCTGCGGAAGGAAGATAGTTGTAATTGGGGGAGCGCAAGAAACCGAATCCATCGGGAAGTACCTCAAGTACTCCTTCTCCTACAAGAACATCGTTAGAACGTTCAGATTTAAATTTGACGATTTCGAAAACGATTTGCGACTTAGATAGAGCGCCCAAATTTTTGAGCCCAATATTACGAGCATACATATTGAGATCATCTACAGACATTCGCTGAAGTTCAGCGATTTTAATGATCTGTGAGGGTTCGCCTGCCATTTGTTCGGAAGTCATTGGCAATCGCTCATGATCTGAGGGGGGTGGGGGGATGAGTGTGTCTTCCTGGTTCATCGAAAATGCAACTCCTTACATAGTTACCAGTGTTTCATAGAGAGCTTTAACTTTCTCTTCAAGGGCAGCGAAAGTGCCATCGTTGACGATAACAAAGTCAGCTCTTTGGGCTTTTACTTCAGCCGGCAATTGCCGACTGGCCCTTGCGGAGAACTCCTCGTTGCCATGACTGGTCGACATGGCAAAACGGACGCGAGAGATCTCTTCGGATGCGATGACAGCAACGATGTCATCGAAATAGTCTTCACTCGAACTTTCAAAAAGTAATGGGATTTCTGCAACAAAGAGAAGTGGGGGGTTGTTTTGTTGAATTCGTTGATATTCTTTTTCTATTTCTTGTTGAACCGCCGGATGAAGCAACTCTTCGAGTTGGTGCAATAAGTGGGGATCATGAAAAACTTTTTTAGCTACTTTGGTGCGGTTAATACACTGTTCATCTAAGATGTCTCGGCCCAACAGGGTAACAACATTATCATGAATCTCGCTAGAGGGGGAAAGCAAACGATGAACAATTGCGTCTGCACTTATAACATGGGCACCTAGGCTATGCAATATTTGGCAAACAGAAGTTTTGCCCGCGGAAAGCCCGCCTGTGACGGCTATTTTTCTCAATTCTAGCATTCCCCCCAGTTTTTGCCAATAGAAATATCGACAACAAGGGGGACCTTAAACTTCATCACACTTTGCATGCAACTCTTGGTCAGTTCGGCTAAAGCAGTCATCGAAGTGTCGGGCCCTTCTAAAATAAGCTCATCATGAATCTGGAGAAGAAGACTGCCTAGTTCTTTTTGCTCTTCAAGGCGCTGATCGAGTTCGATCATGGCTAGTTTTATTAAGTCAGCGGCAGCTCCTTGGAGAGGCGTATTGACCGCAAGACGTTCAGCAGCAGCACGAATCATAGCGTTTTTGTTGTGGATGTCGGGAATAGGACGTTTGCGGCCTGTTATGGTTAGGGCATAACCTAACTTCCGAACGCTTTCCTTGCAAAATTCAAGAAAATCTTTTACTCGGCCGTAACGTTGAAAGTACGTATCGATAAAGCTGCTGGCCTCTTTAGGGGAAATCGTGAGTTGCTGAGAGAGCCCGAAAGCACTCTGTCCATAGAGAATGCCATAATTTACCGCTTTGGCTACATGACGCATGTCATCAGAAACTTGGTGAAGGGGGATATTAAAAACAAGGGAAGCGGTGTAGGCATGCACATCCTCACCTTGAGCAAAGGCAGTAATCAAAGCAGGGTCTTCACTCAAATGGGCCAGCAATCTCAACTCGATTTGTGAATAATCAGCCGATACTAAGGAAAATGAAGGTTGCGATGGAATAAAAGCGGTTCGTATTTTTCTTCCTTCCAGACTGCGTATAGGAATGTTCTGTAAGTTAGGATTTTGACATGACAATCTTCCGGTTGCAGCTACCGATTGATTAAAGGTGCAATGGATGTGATTGGATGGTGGGAGAACTTCATGAGGCAAGGAATCGACATAGGTTGAGCGTAGTTTTTCAAGAAGCCGATATTGCATCAATAAAGGCATAATGGGAGATGCATCTTTTAAATTTTCTAACACATCGGCGCTGGTCGAATAACCTGTAGCTGTTTTCTTTCCTCCTTTAATTTGCAATTTTTCAAAGAGGACCTCCCCGAGTTGTTTGGGAGAATTTAGATTAAATTCCATGCCGGCAAACGAGAAAATGCGGGATCGAATTTCATCGAGTTCTTGATGCAATTCTTTCGATAAGTCCGCAATTTTCTGAAGATCGATATGAATACCTCTTCTTTCCATTTTAAAAAGAACAGGAAGCAGAGGAAGCTCAATGGTCTGCATCACGGTTGTTAAATCGTGCTTTTGCAATTCTTTGAGAAAGAGTTCATAGAGACGGAAGGTATAGTCAGCATCTTCACAGGCATATTCGGCCACCTTCTCAATGGCAACTTCTGCCATGGAAATTTGTTTTTGTCCTTTACCAATGAGTTGTTCGATCGGGATTTTGACTTTTCCGAATTTCTCAAGACTGAGTTGATCGAGATTGTGACGCGGGTTGTGAGGAGATACGAGATAGGAAGCGACCATGGTATCAAATGCGATTTTTGGTAAATCCACACCTTCATTTTTCAACACATGTAAGTCATACTTCATATTATGCGCAATCCACCCAATAGAATCTGAAATGAAGAGGGGGCGAAGGAGAGCCAGGGCTCTTGCTTTTCCTAATTGGCCATTCATGGGCACATACCATCCTTGGCCTGATTTTTGGCTGAAGGAGAGGCCGACAAGCTGAGCGCGCAAGGGATGAAGATGTGTTGTTTCGGTATCAATAACGAGTGTGGGAGCTTGGGTGAGTTCTTCCACTAACGCATGTAGAGTTGTTTCGTCGTCGATAGTTTTATAATCAATCGGCGTTTTGTCAATTGGAGGAGGCAAGGAAGCATCGACTTCTTTCAACAGACTAAGGAAGTTGAGCTGTTTGTAAAAGCTTTTAATCTCCTCAACTCGTGGTTCTTCTAAAAAAAAGAAGGACTCATTTTGGGGGAAGGGAACATCAAGATGAAGGGTAGCCAGTTTACGGCTTATGAGGGCGTTTTCTTTACCTTCAATAACTGCTTGTTGTTTTTTTGCTCCTGGAATTTTTTCGGGATGAGCTAATAGCTCATCTAAAGTACCAAATTCTTGAAGCCATTTGGCGGCTGTTTTAGGTCCTATGCCCGCAATACCAGGAATATTATCTGAGGTATCTCCCATTAGAGCGAGAAGGTCGATGATTTGGTCCGGACGAACTCCATGGAGCTCTAAGACTTTAGCAGGATCGATATGGAGATTGTCTTTATAGACGTTCAATAGGTGAATCTTATCATTAACGATTTGGCACATGTCTTTATCGGTTGTGCAAATAAAGACTTTCGCATTTTTTTTGCCTGCCCATTGCGCAATTGATCCCATCGTATCATCCGCTTCCACCCCGGGGACTTCTAATTGAGGCAACCCTGCTTTTTGGCAAAATTCACGGGCGAGTTCAAGTTGGGGAAAGAGATCCTCGGGCATCCCCACACGATGCTTCTTGTAATCCTCATAAAGAGCTGTTCTCATCGCTTTATTATCGGGGCCGTCAAATACAACAACCATGTGTGTGGGCGAAAAGTCCCGCATGAGTTTTTGTAGCGTTCGAATAAAGCCAAAAAGAGCGCCCGTAGACTGCCCGTGAGAGTCCGTCATAGGACCAATAGCATAGTAGGAACGAAAGATGACGTTGAGGGCGTCGATTATATAGAGTTTTTCCATGAAAATGTGCGGAGGGGAAATATCCCCTCGCATGACTTAAGGTTGATAGAGATAGAGGAACTTGCCGCTCATATCGGATGTCATATAAGGGCCGATATCAAAGCGATGGGTAATTTTCCCTTTGAATAAGGAGTTGTTGCCAAAGATTTGCCGGACAAGATTGTCAGGTTTATCTAATTGCACGACTTGATAGTGTTGATTTTCACCAATTCCCGCGGCTTGTGTCAAGGCTCGTAATGCGGTTTCATATGAGCTATTACCATCATCGACAAAGCCTATTTTTTCGGCTTCATCAGCAATGTAAACTTGTGCGCCATAGGTCTCGATCAATTTTTGTCGGTCTATTTTAGGCCTTCCAGCAATGACAATATTAACAAATCGTTGGTAAAGGGCGTTAACGATATTGCGTACGGAATTGTCTTCGCCTGGAATCCAAGGACGGAAGGGGTTGAACATATCTTTATCTTTACCAGCCGTTAAGGTTGTAGAGTGTACCCCCACTTTATCCATCGCCTGAGCAATATTGAATGTAGGGCCAAAAACTACTCCTACAGATCCGATGGTACTAGGAGGGCTTGCGAAAATTTTGTCGCATATCGATGTAACGAGTACGCCTCCGGATGCGCACAAACCATCAACATACGCATAAACGGGAACACTATATTTTTTCTTATAAGCCATGAGTGAGCGATAAATATCATCAGCATCGGTTGCGGTACCACCTGGGGTGTTAACATGCAATAAGATGCCTTTAACACGATCATGCGCGAGAAGATTGTGTCGTGAATCTGTTAATATATCTTCAATTCCAGCACCGTCGAGCTTGTTATCTCCGATGACCCCATGAAGATTGATGCGAAGGATCGCAGGGGCGGTTAGGGGAAGCACGCTTCGATTTCCTTCAGCATCAGCGGCGATAGTCGTTTCAGTTAAGGGAGACGCTAGCTCAGTTTTCGAAAATAAAGAAAAAATTACTACCCCGATCACCACAGCGACAAAAACACCAAGCAATCCTGCTAACCCTGTGCAAAATGAACGTACAGCGCCGACAAATATGGATTCCCTTGCAAAATGCATCTAATCCTCAAATTTTTAATTAGATATATGAACGTGATCTTAATGCAAAAATACATTACAATAAAGATGATTCCGGAGGATATGATAAAATGGATTTTAAAATTGATGACTTTTTATGGCTAATCCAGTCTATAGGAGTGCTTTTTGGCGTTGTTTTTACTAATTGGGTATTAAAAAAAATTGTTCACAATTTTAAGGAAGATGCCCATGGGTGGAGGACAAAACTTGATTTGATTATTTTTTCGCCTATGAGATTCATCTTATGGGTATTGGGTGTCACCTATGTATTTATGATACTTAACTATCATTTTGAATTTGTTGACGATCTTTCCGTGATCATAAGAATTAGGGAAATAGGGGTCTTTTTTGGTGTCACCTGGATTGTCCTTAGGTGGAAAAAAGTCATGCAGGTCCAGCTTATCTCGCATGTGGATAGGAGTAAACATGACCCAGCAACCCTAGAAGTCATTTTCCGACTCGTGACGATGACGATCGTTGTCATTGCGGCTCTTGTCATCCTCCAAATATCCGGTATTAATGTAATGCCCCTTTTGGCTTTTGGGGGAATTGGAGCTGCTGCTATAGGTTTCGCTGCGAAAGATGTGCTGGCTAACTTTTTTGGCGGTATGATGCTCTTCATCAATCGTCCTTTTCTTGAAGGAGATGTGATTCTTCTATTCAAAGATAATATCGAAGGTTCAGTTGAGAGGATTGGCTGGTATACGACGACGATTCGGGATAAGAATACCTGCCCCGTCTATTTGCCTAATGCGATCTTGATTAGTGCTCTTGTCATCAACCGCTCTCGTCGAAGCCATCGGGCTATTGAAGAAACTCTCTCCATTCGCTACACCGACGCAGATCGTATTTCTGAGCTGTCGCAGGAGTTGAGAAATATGCTAATGGCGCATCCGGATATTGATCAATCTCGTCCTATTTTGATAGGAACAGATTCTTTAGGAGATTATGCCCTACGTGTTTCTCTAAAAATGTATACAAGTGCTATTAGCGATCCCGATTATACAAGGGTGCAAGAAGAAGTTCTTTTAAAAGTAAATGCGCTTTTACAACGAGCCGGAGTGGAAATGCCTATTCCTACTCAGTCAATCACTGTGGTTTCGCCCAATAATTTAATTTCAGGCGGAGCCTAAGCCCGGTCATATTCGCGTCTCAAATCTCAGAAGGTGAATAGAACTCTAATTGGTTTTAATGCAAAGCAATTAGAAGCTCTATCCACCTTCTAAAATGATCCTTAGAAGGTTTTTAAGTCGTCTTCTTGTTCTCTGTGCGGAGAGTGTCTCGGAGTTGGCAGAGCTCGATAAAAGCAAGGCAACCGAAGACAATAAATAGAATAAAGATATACCAGGGGAAAACAAATCCAAGGGTTAGGCCGATAAGAACGATGAATTGAAGAGCAGTCGTAATTTTACCCCATCGAATCGCCCGATATTGATATTTTTGCCAACGACCCGCGATCGCTAAATAGATAGCAAATAGACACAAGAAAAAGTCACGAGAAATCATAGCACAAGCTTGCCAAGGTAGTAGCCTAGATTCTAGCATTAGCACGCCCAATGCGAAGAAAACAAAAAATTTATCCATAGCTGGATCGAGAATCGCACCGAATTGGGTAGCAGAACGCGATCGTCTAGCTAAATACCCATCGATACTATCTGTTAGCATTGCTAATAAAATAGCGATTAAGCGCAAGAGGGGTTTCTCTACGAGAAAAAGCAAGGCCAGAGGTGCTCGCAAAAGCGAAAGTGCGTTCGATATACTTAGCATTAGTAGTTTATTGAGATTGTGATGCGGTTTTTTTGTGTTTCTTATACCAAATAAAAGCAATTACAGCCACTGCGAAAGCCCCAAAAACCAGGATATTGAAGAGGTGGACGTAGCCTTTGAGTCTTTGGTAATTGTTTCCTAGAAAATAAAAAGCGCTAAAGCTTGTGCTAGACCAGACGAAGCATGCAAATGCATCTCGTAAAGCAAATTTACCAAAATGCGCTTTGCTCATACCGGTTGTCATGAAAATAGCATTTCTCACCCCAAAAGGGATAAAGCGTCCGATCACGAGTGTGGTGAAACCATGTTTTTCATAAAAGCGTTCAATTTTTTTTAAACGATCAGGATGAAGAATTTTAGCGAAATAGCGAAGTCTTTGGAGTTGAGGCCCAATTAACCTACCCACCCAATAAGCTAATTGCGCAGATAAAGCACAGCTAATGAATACACTAAAAAATAAAAGCCAGAGTTTTTCGGGGACAACGGTCGCAGCCAGTATGGCGCTTATGATGATGATAACATCAGCACTGATGGGGATATTTAATCCCGCCAGAAGAATACTCCCAAAAACAAACCAATGGGCATTTTCTGCATGGCTAACAATCCATTCGACTAGGGTGTCCATAGCTTTTGTAATATCTGCTTATTTCTCCAGCATAACGATTATAATGGAATAAAAAAAAGGGATTAATTTAATAGAGGAAGTAAGAGCTTATCTCAATAAAAAGTAACAGACACTCTCCAAGCCTAATAGTTTTTGTATGAAAATCAAAAATCCAATAAAAATTTCTTTTTACAGCGCAATTGCTATTGCCTCCATTTTAATTTTAGCTGCTTTGGCTAAATGGCTTTATCCACAGCCCCAATATTTTTTTTTAGGGAAAATAGCTATTTTTGCTGATGGGGTCATCGCAGTGGCTGTTCTTCTCTTTTATCGCAAAGTGATTACGTGGCAAATTTTATCTTGGGTATTCTCTGTTTGGCTTGGTTACTCTTTCTTTTGGCTGGTACAAAATCAGTCTTGTGGTTGTTTTGGCTCCATGGGGACCAGTTCTTCTGCGCTCGCCATGGGGTTAGACCTTTTTATGATCGCCCTCTCATGGATCAATATGGCCCTTTTGGGCGCTAGAAAAAGGCTTCTCATTATCACCATGGTCTTTGCTCTTCTTTTTGCTCTTGTGGGAATTTGGTTAGGTACGGACATTTTTCACTTGAGAATGATGCCGCCACCTATGCCCGCTCCAGCTATCCCTGTTCAGTAAAATCGTTTTAAAATAAATTTTACTATTCAGTTTTCTTATTATCGAATCAAATTATTATTAATATGTATATATTGAAATTTAAATAATTAATAATTATTTATTTTTCATTAAATTCGGGATGTTAATTATAAATATAATCAATATTAATTAAATATGTAATATGTTATAATAATAAAACTAATAACATTATATTAAAATAATTAAGGATGTTGATTATGGCTATAAAAGTATTTGGACCCGTGCCTGTGGCTATGCCTGTTGCTGGTGAGCGCTCAATTGTTGAGACAAGAAAAAACTGTTTGGAAGCACTATGTGGACGAATTTTTCGAGCATGCGGAGAAGCTTGTAGGTCTATAGCGGAATGTCGCTGCTGCAGAAAACCTGAGAAAGAAGCGTCTGTCAAGGGTGAATTGGAAATGCTAAAGTCAGAAAAAGGCGCCGATTTCCCTCCAGTAACTACTAGGAGTGTAGAAGCTGGAGCCTCTTTTGTGGCCTCTTCTAAGCTGGAATCCATTGTAATTGAGTCATTACAGGGTTCCTCTGCTTCACCACTATCAATTGTTACATCCTCTTCTTCCGATACTTCCTTACGTAGTAGTATGAGTGATCGTGCATCACCACCATCCATTACTGCGCAAGAAACTTCTAGTCCAATTGATGTTGGAGCTGTAGCACCGACACTAAGCTCTTCTTCTTCCTCTTCTTCTAGTCCTCCCTCGAAAATGACAATGCCGGCTAAAGTAACAGAAGCCTTTAGGAAAATTATTGCACCTGCATCTGGAGCTAGCCGGACAACTCTTTCTCTTGAAGAAGCAAACTCAGTATACAAAGCCTTTAAATTCGCTAAGCCTGTAAAAGCGCCCACACTTTTGGATACAAGAACATCCACAATTGCTCGAATGGTGATTATGGGTGCCGGTGGAACTGGCTATGCATGTCTTAACAATGTAGAAAAAGGAGATAGACCGATCAACTCAGGTTATTTTAAAAACGTATACCATTGCATTGGTCTGCATGACGGAGAATCCTATGCGGTAGCAGAAAGCGATGTCAATAAAAGCGCGGAAGGCGAAGTTTTTTCCGACCAAGCTCCTGTTACAAAAGATTTGGCAAGAGCGCTTTTACAGCGAGAGAAGACTTTTGCTGAGTGGTTAGGTAAATCTCCAGGAATTATCCACACTCCAAGTGTTTTAGAAACTCTGGATAAATTTTATTTTGTCATGGATTTGTGTGAGGGTGGAGATCTTTTTGATTTTCTACAAGCTATGAGGAAAGATCGTTGGGCAGGTAGGACGCCACTACCAGTCGAAAAGAGACTTGACTTAGGTCGTCAACTTTTAGTGGCTCTTCAGAAGCTTCATCACCATCGAATCATTCATCGCGATCTCAAACCTGAAAATATACTTCTTGATCGCGAAGGGCGCGCTGTATTGACAGATTTTGGGGGGGCCACTGTAGACGATGATACTAGTGCGCTCGGTGTTTATCGTTTATGTGGGACACCAGGATTTATGGCACCTGAAGTAGTAGGTAACAAACGAGCAACAATTAAAAGCGATATGTGGGCCTTTGGTATGATATTGTATACGTTAGCTACTTTGGAGGAGTTGCCGTGGGCAATACCACAAGCAGCTGACGCTCCAGCACAAGTCACTCCGTTTAACGATCCTTCTTGGCGCCTCAGATTCCCTGGGACACCTATGTTGCCTAATAACCCGCGAGAAAATAAAGCGTTGAAGGCCCTTATTACGGATCTCATTCAGGTTGAACCCGGCAGGCGAATCTCAAGTATCGAAGCTTTCAGCCGGCTAGATGACATTATAAAATTGATAGAGACTCCTGCCGAAAGACCAGACGGTAAAGAAGAAGCGTAGTAGCAAAATTTGAGGATTTCATCGTTTTTTTGATTCCATGAGAACGATGAAATCCCTATTTAAGATAGTGTCTTGTAAATCGTTGATCCTAATGTTCTTTTGCCAATTAGGATTTTAGTGATTATTTTTTGAATTCTTTTCTTCTTCTCTATAAAATTCATTTGCATCGTGTGTGCAATTAATTTGCTATAATTACTTATTTTGAATTAATTAAAAAATCAGCATATAATGATAAATTAATTTAAACAAAATAAATAAACTAGGTATTATGTCCCTATCTGCCCTTTCTGCTACTCCCATTCTAATCACGGCTCATAAAGTGCCAATATCCACAGCATCCAAAAAAAGTTGCTTACGACCCTGCATTGCAATTTTTGAAACCATTAAGAATTGCAGAATGAGGTGGATGTGTTGCAGAAGAGACAAAAGACTAGCGGATCACGAAATAGAGATATTAACCTCAAAAATTAGTGTTCCATTAACTCCCATACTTCAACCTCTAGTTGACCGATCTATTACTATAGAAACAGCACCATTAACATCTATTAATATAGAACTGCCCGCTAAAGTCGCCTTGCACACACCTCCTTTAGCCTCACCTGCGTTATCTATTTCAGCTCCTCCAGCTTCAGCTCCTTGCGTGGCTCCCTCTCCCCGAGCCGAACATTTTTCGCCAGCCTCAAGTCTCTTGACAGAAGCTTGTTCTTCGACAAGCTCTCCCCTTTTGTCTTCTTCTTCAAGCTCAACACCCTCTCTTTTCTCCATGCCAGAAAAAGTAAGGGAAGCATTTGCCAAGGTCCATTCTTTAAATATCTCGCCCCTTACGCTTGAAGAAGGCGAGGGTCTTTTTAGAATTTTTCATGAGGCCGTCCCTATAACTAGACCTACTTGTTTAGACGAACGTGTAACAAGAGCTGCTCGTTCTATATTAATAGGTCGGGAAGGTGGTGTGGGTTTTGCGTGTCTGAATAAGGGATGCGACAAAATAATTAATAGGGGCACCTTCAAAACAGTCTACCACGGGGTAGGCCTTCATGATGGTAAAATTCATGCTATTGCGGAATGTGATATTGAAAAAACATCTCAAGTAAAAAAATGGAGTAAAGAGCAGGTGATCGCACTTCTGGAGAGAGAGAAAGAGTTTAATGAAGAGTTTACGGATACTCCAGGGATTATCAAAACCTATTGCGTAGTTACAACTCCTGATAAGTTTTATTTCGTTATGGATTTATGTGAGGGGGGAGATCTTTTTGATCACCTCAATATGCTGAGAGCAGGTAAAAAACAAAAAATTCCTATGCGAGATAGACTTATATTGGCGCGCCAATTGTTAAGTGGTGTTGTATTTATGCATCAAAAAGGAGTTATCCACCGCGATATTAAACCTGAAAATATTTTACTTCATACTGAGAGAGAAGGTGGATTGATAGATTTTGGCTTTGCAACTAAGGCAGATGACCAGTCAAGGTTCGGTTTTAGATACTGGTGCGGATCACCCGGATACATGGCTCCTGAATTAACTATCCGTTCTCCCGCATCACCAAAGGTTGATGTGTGGGCATTCGGTATGATCCTCTATCATTTGGTTACACTTGTGGATTTTCCCTGGCAATGCGAGCTTACTAATATAGGTAAATTAGATAAAACTCCCCGCTGTCTCACTTGGAAGCCACTTTTTGGAACAATGCCTATTTTAGCTCAAAGTCACGATGATGATCAGGCTCTTAAAGAACTTATTATTGGTATGATGCGTGTTGATCCAGAAAAGCGATTATCTAGCGAAGAAGCTTTAAATCGTCTGGATGCTATCCTAAGAAATTTGGATGCTCATTTGGAAAATAGCTTGGATCGCAAGCGAGAGGCCTAGATCTAGGCTCACTTTGTCCCAGACTTCACGACAAGCGACGAAGGATACTTCCAGAAACTAATATAACGATTAATGTCGCGAGGTGCAGATGAGGTGAGAGTCTCTCCCATGTACAACGTGAGGAGAGGTCATTCACCAAGCAATCCTATAAAGTGGATATAATCGAAACTTTTTATTCTGCTTGTATAGAGCAAAAATTTCTGTAAATTAAATAAAACTCTATCTGATAATAACTAATCCAAATTAAATGTTTAATGTGGTTAGGTATTATGTCATTACGTGCGCTTTCTTCGTCTCCAACTTTAGGGACTGTTTCTCTTCCATCCCCACCCTCTTTAGTTGCAAAAAGTCGACAACGGGGATGTAAGGGTGTTTTAGAAATTATTAGGAATTGCGGTAAGAAATGTGCGTGCTGCCGTAAACCAGAAAAAACTATTTGTGATGAAAAGTCGCCTCTTCTGCATGCAACAATAATTCGGTCACCACTTCGAGCTGGCTATTCGGCTGATAATTTATTTATTCCAAAAACAACGTCATTAGAATCCATGAGTCTCGTCGAAACTAACGGGGACGTCTCCATTGAAATAGCTCTCATGTCTTCAAAGGTTGCCTTACCGATTATAGCCTCTCCGAAAAAACCAACTCATCCTTTAGCAGAGGCTTCCTCATCGACTTCAAGCCCAATGGGGACCCCCTCTTCCTCGACTATGACGATGCCTACGATTGTAAGAGATGCTTTTACTAGGCTTCGTGATGGGGGCCTTTCAACAATCTCAGTAGAAGAGTGTGAAGGTCTTTATAGAGTTTTTAAGGATGCGGTAGATGTAACACAACCGACATGTTTGGACGAAAAGGTGACGAAGGCTGCTCGTTCGGTATTAATAAGTCCAGTAGGTCCTATGGGTTTCGCTTGTCTAAATAAAAAGGATGACGCAGTCGTTAAGAAGAGTGTTTACAAGGTTATTTATCGAGGTGTAGGTCTTCATGACGGGAAAGTCTATGCTATTGGTGAAAGTGATATTGAAACAATTGCTGCAAAAAAAAAATGGGAGAAAGAGAAGGTAATGGCTCTTCTAACTCGAGAGAAAGAGTTTGCAGAAGAATTATCGGGCGCTAAGGGGATTATTGAAACACTTTGTGTTGTTGCAACTCCGAATAATTTTTTATTTGTCATGGATTTGTGCGAAAAAGGCGATCTTGGTGATCTTATCGAAGCGTCATATGGGCCAGGATTTTCTTCTCCCATCCGAGATAGACTTATAATGGCAAACCAGCTCTTAGTAGGTCTTGAATTTATGCATCAAAAGGGGCTAGTCCATCGCGACCTTAAACCCGAAAATGTACTAATCGACCCAAAAAAAGGTGGCGTGCTAATCGATTTCGGTTTTACGACTCGTGAATCTGATACATCGCAATTTGGTGTTAAATACAGGTGTGGAACTGCTGGATATATTGCTCCAGAAGTCCTATTAGGAGCCCCCACGTCCACCAAGGCGGATGTGTGGGCCTTTGGTATGATCTTCTATCAGTTAGTAACGTATAAGACTTTTATCTGGTTAGGTGAAAAAACCAATCAACTTATGATAGCCAAAACTCCTAGACATTTCACCTGGAAGCCAAACTTTCACAAAACATCTTTTTTAGAAGAGAGTCCTGAAAATGAAGATGCCCTTAAGATTCTTATGGAGGATATGTTGCAGGTGAATCCTGAAAAGAGAATATCGTGTAGAGAGGCTATTTGTCGCCTAGAGACTATTATAGATAATCTCTCTTCCAAATCTTCTATAAAGTGTTCGTCTGAAGGCAAGCGAGAGGCATAGATCTATATTCAAGGACTTTTGATCGCGGACTCTAGAGCGTAGAATTTTTTCCCTAGGAGGCGGACTGCAGTTACCCATGCACCTATTGCAATTAAAAGAATTAAGGCTACATAGGGAGTGCTCGCAGATACAGTTCCAAGAACCATAAGCAGGCCTTGGTGGATCAATGAGCCTCCTGATTTTCCCAGGCGTGATCCTACGCCATCAATGGCAGCCTTGCCCTTTAGTTTAGATTCGCGGTTGAGGGGAATAAAGGCCATTTCTTTTGTCGCATCGAAAAGGGTGTATTTCGAGGCCCTAGCTAGACAGTTTTGCAAAGATCCAAAGAAGACCGCAATCATCATCGGTGTTTGATGGCCTAAAAAAGCGGCTACTCCTAACGGGACTTCTCTAAGAAATTTAAAAGAAAAGAACAAAAGACCTGTCACTCCTACGATGATAGGGGTAATCAAAGCCCCAGATGTCCAGGAAAATCGACGAAGAACATTTCCAGAAACAAACACCGCGATTAAGGTCGCGACGATACCGATCGAGGTAAGGACCTGTCCCATGTAGGCGTTAAAATCGCTAGGATTGGGATAGATCTGCTTAACTTGGTCCTTCCACACGACTTCTACAATGTTCAAGGAAAGATTGTACATAACTACAATCACAGCGATGCAAATCAGATAGGGTGAGCGGGCAAGGTAAGTAAAGCTTTTACGTAGACCCATACGGAAAGTGCCCTCTTGTATAGAGGGCGCTTCGGCTACAGGATAGCCATGACCTTTTCTATGTAAGTAACGATAGAGAATTATGCAAATGATGCAGTTCAAAATTACAATACCACAAAAAAGAACAATCGTCTGTCCCCAAGCATCGGTTCCAAAGGGAAGTTTTTTATTGAACTGATGATAAGAAAGAGAGGTGGCAGCCCATCCTGACAGAACCCCAGCGATGTTGGCCCCGATCCCTAAAAGCGCGTAGAATCTGCGCGCGTCTCGGACGGAAGTAACGTCATTGGCAAATCCCCAAAAGAGGACCGTCATAACAATGGTGCTCCACATTTCCGACATGATGTAATAGACCGTAAAAGTCCAATTTCTCAACATGGCGATAAACCCGTGACAACCGATAGGCCAGCTTTGCTCTAACTTGTCGGCAAAAGCATGGGGGTGTAAATGTTCGCGATGCGGGTAAAGAAAAAATGCAAAAATCAGAAAAAAAACGAGAAAGAGACTGATCATGGCATAAAAAATTTGTTCCCGTTTTAGATAATTTGAAAAACGGGTGTAGACAAACGTCATGCCTAGTGCACAGGGAAGAATCGCCCAGACTTTGATAAAGGGAATGGCTTCTGCCCCTGAGGAAGGTGCAGTGATGACTAAGGCGTCTTTCGTAGCGCGCAATATATTATAGTTAAAGCAGATAAGGAAGAAAATGCCGAGCATGGGAAGAAATTTGGCGAGTTCGTGTCTGTGGATGGGCCACAGAAAAGCACGTACTCGACCGAATTCTTTAGCGTACGACATAAGCCGTTGTTATTGTTCGCTTCCTTGCGCATGAAGTATTTATGACGGACAATTTGCTTTAAAAGCTCAAATATTAAGTTACTACTTTCCGAATTGCGCTGTAGCTAACGTATATTTGTTTTGTCGTTTGGAGAAGATCCCTAAAATAAACAAAAACTAAGTTAGGGGCACTCTCTTATACAAGGAATTTAATAGTTAACTCCCCGTCATAACTAGCAATATGACCAAAAATCAAATGCTAAGATCTTATACATACCTAGAAGACGTCAAAAATTATAGCGAAAAATGGTTATTGCACAAGATCCTTTCTATAAATGCACATTGAAAGAGATGAATTGCGGTTTTTTTTAACAAGAATTCTTTGAAAGATTTACTAAAACCAAACTATTCTTTATATTTCTTTCAAATTTTTTTAGAAATGGATGTTCTCGTGAATATCATTTATTTTTTTGTGCTTTTTGCAATGGCTCTGTGTCCCATCAGTTGTCAAAAGAGAAAGGGTAACAAGCCTTGTAGTGGCCCGAAAAAAGAGAATAATTGGCTTTATGTCAATTTCAGCGTCGAACCTCCTAGCTTTGATTTTCGTAAAACATCTTGTCGGACGACCCCCGTACTCGCGGAGATGATGTATGAAGGGTTGATGAAAGTAGGACGAGATGGCTCTCTTATACCTGCACAAGCGGATAAAGTCGTAATTTCACCGGATGGCCTTCACTATACCTTCTATCTACGGGATACTGTCTGGTCAAATGGAACTTCGGTTACAGCACAAGACTTCGCTTCAGCATGGCTTGAAAACCTTAATCCGAATTTTCCTGCCGTTTATGCACATCTTTTTTACTGCATTCGTAATGCGCGCGCAGCAAAAGAGGGTCGCTGCCCTTTAACGGATGTAGGAATTCGTACAGAAGGGGAAAAAACATTGATAGTCGATCTTGAAGTGCCGACCGCCTATTTTTTATGTTTGACGACATCAGCGTGGTTTTTTCCCATTCGGTTGCCTAATGAAGATGCTAAGGGGAATTTATCCTCTGGCGAACTATTATCGAATGGCCCCTTCATGCTTGAAGGGTGGCAACATGCTAAACAAATTTGCGTAGTTAAAAACCCTCGTTATCGATGCGCACAAGAGATCCAGTTAGAAGGGATTCGCATTAGCCTCATCACAGATGAGAATACCGCTGCAGAGTTGTTTGAACATGGTGATTTCGACCTCTTAGGGCTCCCTTTTTCTCCGCTACCATTTGAGTTAGCCAAAAAATTAGCCGATAAAAATAAAATTTCACCCAATCCTATTGGAGGGGTGACGGTCTGCTGTTTTAATTCAACACGTGCGCCTTTTGATAATCCAAAAATTCGCCGCGCTTTTTCCATGGCGATCGATAGACGTCAGTTAATGGATGTTTTTTGCCCCTCAGCTTATGCTCCCGCATTCACTTTAGTCCCTTCGGTTTTTTTACAAGCAACGGGCATAGAGACAATACCTTCTAGAACACGTGCTGAAGAAATTGAACGCGCGCGCCGAGATTTCGAAGAAGGTTTAAGTGAGAAGGGGTTAGATCCGAATACCTTTCCTAAAGTTCAATTAAATTATCACCAATACAAGGGACACACCCTATTTCAAAAAGTTGCTGAGGTTATCCAGCAAGATTGGCAGGATATTTTAGGTGTAAAAGTGGAATTACGGGGATTTGAAGTGCATTCTGTCATCAAACACATGCTAGCTAAAGAATTTGACTCGTCTCTAATTACCTGGTCGGCCAATTACCAAGATCCCATGTCTTTTCTCGATAAATTTCTGTCTCCTAGTAATCCAAAAAATTATCCAGGATGGTTTCATCCGAACTTTAATGAAGCAATTATGAAAGCCAATGCATTACTCGACATCAAAAAACGAGCCGAATGCTTATGGCAAGCGGAAAAAGTCTTTCAAGAAGAGGCCCCATGCGCCCCTCTTTTCCATTGGAGTTACCCGTTAGTTATTAACCCTCGGTTAAAGGGTATGCACCTATCGCCCGCAGCATCCATTGACTATACGGCTTTGCAAATCGTGCCTCATGGTAAGAATGAGCATCGTAAAATTGTGAAGAGGTCTTTGTGAAAGGATGGCGTTGAGGTGAAAGGGGTGAGCAACCTCTTCCTTCAAATCAAGTTCGGGTCTTTAGTTTTCAATCTCACCAAGTCGTTTATGCGATAGTTCCGATGGCTTCAGAAATTCTTCACTAAGAATTTCTCCTGGGAAGTCAGTTTGCTTTTCCTGTAATTCCCAGACGCAATAGGACTTGGTTTTTGTCGGTAATATTTTCATTGACGCTCAGCTTTTCTGCCTCATTCAAAAGCTGCCCAATTCTAGGACCTGGAGATAACCCCGCCTTTAGGAGGTCTCCAGCTTGAATGAGGGGCTGGCGTGTGCGAATACGTTCGATATGTTGGTGGAGCCCACTTTGACGTTCTTCGTGCGCAGAAAGCCAAGTTTCTTTCTGCGAAGGTGGTAATTGGGCCGCGAAAATGGTCAGGCATAGAGCGCTATTTTTTTTTGCATAGAAACGGGCCCATTCAATTGGCTCTAAGGCCGTCAGCCAGGATGTTGGCATATGTAAAAGAGCATGGGCTGCATGCAAATCTTCGGCTACTACCCTCTCTTCTTTGGATACTTTAAGGAATTCGCACAGGCTAAGAGTTTCATCTAAGGATAGATCGGGGAAAAGTTGAAGCAGTTCAGCAATAGCAGGGGTGCCTCTGGGGAAGTGCTCGAGAGGAGCTACTCGTTTCGCGATCTCTTCTTCTGAAAGGCCCTTTAGCCTAGAGAAAATTCTCGGCAGAAGATGGAGGCGATGAAGTTCGACCAGCCCCTGATCGAAATGGGCAAAGTGTGACATTTTTTTAAATTCTTGCCATATCCTTTCCATCGCTACAGCGGGAAGAAGATCTTCAGCATGAGCGAGAATGGCCGAACGCGTTGGGGGGTCAATTTGGAAGTTAAAACGAGTCGCATAACGCACGGCGCGCATCATCCGGAGACGGTCTTCTCCAAATCGTGCATGAGGATCTCCTATTGCACGAATGAGTCCTTTTTTTAGATCACTTTGACCATCGACATAATCATAGAGCTGGTTGGTCAAAGGGTCATAAAACATGCCGTTGATCGTAAAATCTCGGCGAAGGGCATCTTCTTGCGGAGTTGCAGGATCATATCCTTCAGGTCGCCTCCCATCGATATAATGTCGATCTTTACGAAAGGTTGCGACTTCAAAAGGATGGCCCTCTTCCACGACAATTAAAATACCAAATGTAATTCCTACAGGAATCGTCTTAGGGAAGAGTTTTTGGATGGTTGCAATAGGGGCATTAGTAGCGATATCGATATCATCAGATGGATGCTGCATTAAAAAATCTCGCACCCACCCTCCGGCGAAGTAGGCGATGAAGCCCGCTTCTTGCAACCGCTTTACAATTTGGGTGGCAAGAATGCGAGTAGGCATAAAATTCCTTTTTTATAAGAGTATTTTGTAATTATAAAACATTCGCTAAGAATTAATCCAAAATGAAAAGTTGGTAGACACTGCGTGAAAGAATAGAGTATTGTAAGCGCCCCCCATACTAAGAAACGCTCTCCAATATTTTTTTGGTGGATATGCCGACAAAAATTCGAGTTTTATCCGATCATCTCATTAATCAGATCGCTGCAGGAGAGGTGGTTGAAGATGTCGCATCGGCTTTAAAAGAGCTGGTAGAAAATTCCTTAGACGCTGGTGCTACTCGTATTGTGGTCTCCATGGAAAAGGGTGGTTATCAACTACTCTCTGTAGTGGATGATGGCTGTGGGATGAGTCCGGATGATGCAGTGTTGTGTTTCGAACGCCATGCAACCTCTAAAATTCGAGTTTCTGAAGATTTGGCCCAACTCTACACAATGGGCTTTCGCGGAGAAGCTCTCGCTGCACTTGCTTCGATAAGTAAAGTAACACTAACTACAGCTGTTGATGAAGCTCAAGAAAGAGGCACACGTGTCGAAATTGTGGGTGGCAAGCTCTTGAAATCAAGTCCTTGTGGCCGATCACGAGGAACGAGTATCGAAGTGCGCAACTTGTTTTACAATGCTCCTGCACGCCGAAAATTTCAATCTTCCCTTGCTTCAAGTGAGCGAGCCGTTACTCGCCTCATGACAACGTTTTCTCTCGGCCACCCGAAAGTCGAATTTGTTTTACGAATTGAAGATGAGCAAGTTTTTTTTGTGAAGAGCTGTCACGAAGCCCATGAACGCGCGTCCCATGTTTTAGGGGAAACGGAATTAGTTTTTGACAGGCCACTTCAAAAAGAGGATAGGGGCTATCACTTGGAAGGTTTTTTGAGTCCCCCTCATTTGCATCGCACCCAACGATCGGGTCAGTATCTTTTTGTCGACGGTCGTTCTGTGACATCCCCTTTGGTGAGTCGTAGTGTTAGAGAAGCCTACAGCACTCGACTGCCTGAAGGGCGCCACCCTTCCTTCGTCCTCTATCTACGCTGTCCTCCCGGAGAGATCGATGTGAATGTACATCCTCAGAAAACACAGGTCCGGTTTCGTGATGAAGATTTTCTCCATCATTTTATTCAAGAAGCCATACACAAAAACTTTCTTCAGAATGAATCTTTCGCTTTAGCTTCTCCTTCTTTGAATAAGACAACAAGTCTAGCAATCCCTAATCATAATTCAGTTCCCACCTTTACTTCTTTATTGCCCTGGGAACTGCAAGAAACTGCAGAGCCGACCTATCGCGAAATAGGGGCTCAGCAATTAGAATTACCCCAAGAGAAGCCTCCACTTCACGTCGTCGGTTTTTTTGATAAATATCTTCTTATTTCTGCACAAAGTCTTCTCGCATCGGCTCCTCTTTTTATAGGAAAAAAAAGAGAAGGACTCATTTTTATCGACCTTTCATTAGCAAAAATGCGTCTTGTTTTTGAAGAGCTTTTGGAAAGATCGAGCCTAACAACCACGACGCAACGTTTGTTGCTGCCTCAAAAAATTCAATTACAGAAACCGGAAGCTCTT
>Ga0207143_1031_pt1 | contig 25446 bp, 22 predicted proteins | sample Alteio_BWMinHeat_3_FD_153566 | JGI IMG/M metagenome (GOLD analysis project Ga0207143, IMG submission 153566) | Enriched cells from forest soil in Barre Woods Harvard Forest LTER site, Petersham, Massachusetts, United States -... | ecosystem: Environmental > Terrestrial > Soil > Temperate forest >... | reverse complement strand
CCAATACCCCCCGATCGGAATCATGAATGTTAATAGATCTTATTTTTGGACAACATTCGATAAGCTTTTCTAAGTGCTTGGCATGTTCACGATGATTGTAACTGAAAGAGATTTTCTCTAACTGGGAACAATTTGCCGCAATTGCTGCCAACCCTACTGAGCTGATTCCGCTGCATGACACAAAGCTGAGATTTCTGATCTTAGGACAGCTTTCAACAAGCTTTTGGATACCACCATCTGTGAGGTGGGGGCAATGACTAACATCCAGAGAAAATAGTTCTTTGTAAAGAGCGAGGGACTCAAGGCTGGTATTCGTAATATTCTCGCAAGCGGAAAGCCCTACAGATCTTAAGCTTGGAAGAAGACGCAAAAATTCTTTTAGCCTATCGTCATTTACATTGAGGCCTCCTAAGTTAACTGAAGTTAATAATGGGCACTTAGAAGCGATATGTATAAGTTCCGGAGAAAATTTCGTACATGTATGAAGTCCTAAAGAGGTTAGATCAGGGAATCTAGCGACAAGATTCCGCGCAGTCCGCCTTGTAAGGTTAAAACAACATGAAAGATCAATAGCTTGTAGATTAGGAAGGACTCTAAGAAGACGACCCAGTTCTTTATCTTTGAGATTAGTTAGATTGCTCAAATCAATAGAGGTGATAGAGGGAAATAGTTGCAATGGAGGTCTTGCCAAAGTCCGAAATATGTCACCTATGTAAACACCAACAGGTTGATTTTTGTTGGAATAATAACTCAAACCACCAAAGGTGAAATGGGATACCTGAGTGCATCGTGCTAAAACACCTCTCCAGTCAAGGGGTGTTAAATTAAGCACTGGTTGATAAAGCATAATTTTGTCAGGATCGAGACTTTTATAATTGAGTAGATGCGCATTTAGAATAAAATCTTTAAGTGCATGTGTAGCTCGATTAACCCCCCTAGCTATACCTATATCTTTTATTGGCAAACATGCCAAAATTTTTGTGTCGAGATCTGCAATGCCCGTCAGGGGGGGAGTTGTTATAGCAGTGGGGCCTGCTGCTATAGATGGTGATCTGGATGATGAACTACCCGAAGATGAAGGAGGGCTAGGAAGAATAGTGCTGCTTGAAGAAAGAGAGGTGCTGCTAGAAGCTAGCGGAAGTACTTCAGTAGCTCGAAGTGTAGGTGTCGAAGACATTGTTGCACCAGAAATGGCACTTGTCGCTATAGAAGTCACAACTCCTGATTGCCCATGGGGAGTTGCAATGGTAGTTGATTCTCCTTCTCGTTGAGGAATAGAAGAAAGGGATACATGTGTAGATACTTGGGGTGCTCCGGAAATACCTGAACAATTAGATGACATAATAATTGCCAATTTTTTAATTTTAATAATTATATATTATATCAATATCTTTTTATTTTTTAAAGTAATTATATCTTTTATAAAAATTTAATTACTCAATTAATAAAATAAAAAAAATATTTATTAATATAAAAGTGTAATTTTTAAGGCAGGGAATAGACACTCTCTTCAAAATGGCTGATTAAGACAGTTCTTTACAGCATCTGCGCTCCGAGCTGGGCAATGATATTTTTAAGAGAAAGTCTATGCGACATTACAGCCCTTGAGGCTTAAGAGAAAGGCACTCTACCGCAGTAGTAAAAACAATTTAAGGAGATTTCTTAGATTCCTTCAAAAAAAATTTACAAGAGTAAATATACTCAAAAAGCTCAGAAAATCGTCTAATAAATCTTTGTAAGCTCAAAACAACATGAAAGATCAATAGATTGTAGATTGGGAGAGACAGTAAGAAGACAATCTAGATCTTCATCCCTTACATTCACGTCGGTTAAATCAATCGAGGTCACGGAGCTAAACGGCTTCAAAGGAGGAGCTAGCAAATCAGGAGTTGGCAAAGGAGGGACTCTCAATTGTAGCAATATGTCACCCACTAAAAGATTCGACCCAGAAAAAGTTAAGTGCGATACCTGAGTGCAACGTTCTAAAACATCTCTCCAGATAAGAGACTCTAAATTATATCCTCATTGATAAGGCATAATTTCCCTAGGGCTCATGCTCTTAAAATTGCGTAGATGCGCATCTAGAATAAACTCTTTAAGTGCATGTGTAGCTCGATTAACCGACATAGCGCTACCTATATCTGTTATGGGCAAACATCCAAAAATTTCTGCGTCGAGAGATACAATGCCCGTCAGGGGGGGAGTTGTTATAGCAGTGGGGCCTGTTGCTATAGTTAATGGTGATCGTGATGATGAACTGCCCGAAGATAAAGGAGGGCTAGAAAGAGAGGTGCTGCTTGAAGCTAGCGGAAGTATTTCAGTAGCTCGAAGTGCAGGTGTCGAAGACGTCGTTACACCAGAAATAGCGCTAGTCGCTATAGAAGTCACAACTGCTGATTGCCCATCTGGAGTTGCAACGGTGGGTGATTCTCCCCCTCGTTGAGGAGTAGAAGAAAGGGACACATGTGAAGATGCTTGGGGTGCTCCGGAAATACCTGAACAATTAGATGACATAATAATTACCAATTTTTTAATTTTAGTAATTATATATTATATCATTATCTTTTTATTTTTTACATTAATTAGGATTTTATAAAAATTGAATTATTCAATTAATAGAATAAAAAAATATTTATTAAAATAAAATGTAATTGTAATGCAGGGAATAGACGCTCTCTTCGAATGGCTGATTAAGGCAGTTTTTTACAGCATCTTAGTTATGAGTTGCTCGAGTTTGATAATATCTTTTGCGAAATTTACGATCCCTTCATCGAGTTTTTGACTAGCCATAGGATTATTGCACATCATCCAGCGATAAGTTTTTTCATCGAGATCGATTTTTTTCGTGGTTAAAGTTTTAGCTGCTTCTGGTGAGAGTTTACGAGGGACAGGTGAGTCAAGAGTTTGGAGTTCGTTAAGGAATTTAGGCGCAATGGTTATGAGATCACAGCCAGCAAGTTCAAGAATCTCTCCCACATTGCGAAAGCTAGCCGCCATGATCTGTGTCTTAATCCCCATTTTTTTGTAATAGTTGTAGATTTCTTGCACAGAATGTACGCCAGGATCTTCTTGAGGAGAAAAGTCGCGTGCTTGATCTTTTTTATACCATTCTAGAATGCGTCCAACAAAAGGAGAAATAAGGGTTGCACCTGCTTGAGCACATCCAATCGCCTGAGCCAAGCTGAACATCAGGGTCATATTACAATGAATGCCTTCCTTTTCCAAATCTGCAGCGGCACGCATGCCTTCCCAAGTTGAAGCTAATTTAATAAGCACACGGTCTCGGGAAATTCCAGCTTGTTCATAAAGACTAATGAGATGGCGAGCTTTGACTAAACTTTTTTCATAGTCAAAAGAGAGACGAGCATCCACCTCTGTGGAAACTCGGCCAGGGACGATCTTTAAAATTTCTAAGCCAAAATTGATAAAAAGTTTATCTATAATAGCTTCAAGAGCTTCTTCACTCGTAGCTTGTTTTTTGCCGCATGAGATCGCTTCGCGGATAAGGTGTTGATAGTCTTCCTTGCCAGAAGCTGCAAGAATGAGAGAAGGATTTGTAGTGGCATCGGTCGGCTGATATTTTTTAATCTCTCCAATTTCTCCGGTATCAGCAACAATTGTCGTTAAGGCTCTTAGCTGATCGAGTGCGCTCATAGAAATCCTATTCTTTTTAACTTCAGAATAATCAAATTCGATTTAGACAGTATAGTTAAAACACTCTCATGATGATTTTTCTGAATTTCTTTTCTGTTGCTTCTATAAAAAAATAATTTGCTGATAATAATCAGATGGCACTTTATTATTATGCATATTCAAAATTGATACAAGAGGAATTACAAATGAAATTTCATTTTCTTGGTACGAATCAATATTCTATCGGAGTCGAAATTGAACTGCAAATCCTCGATGCGTCTACTTATGATCTAATCCCCCAGTCCGAAGAGTTGTTGAGCGTCTGCAAGGAAATTGGTCTTAAACGTGTGAAGATGGAAATCCATCAATCGATGCTCGAAATCGATTCTGAAATTTCCTCCAACGTTAAAGAATGCCGAGAATTCTTAGAAAACCGATTTATTCAATTAAATGAGCTGATGGAAAGTTTTGACTTGTTACTCGGTATTACAGGGACTCATCCTTTTCAAAAATGGAGTGATGGGTTGATTTCCAAAGGGGCTCGTTACCAAGTTTTGCATGAAAAGTTTCAGTGGTTGGTAAGGCGTATGAATGTTTATGGACTCCACGTCCATGTCGGTATGCCATCAGGGGACCGCGCCTTAGCTGTGAGCCGAGCGATGATCCGTTATCTCCCACATTTTCTTGCGCTTTCAGCCAATTCACCTTTTTGGCAAGGGGTCGATACCGGTATGCAGTCCTGTAGAGTCAACATTATGGAATCTTTTCCCTCGGGAGGAATACCTCCAGTTTTTAAAAACTGGCAAGAGTTTGAATATTTTTATCACACTTTACACTCTTCAGGCACTATCAGCTCTCTCAAGGATCTATATTGGTTCATTAGACCTAATCTTTCTTTTGGCACTATTGAATTTAGAATCTGTGATGCGATGTCCACTCTTACAGAGACAATGGCATTAGTCGCTTTAATTCATTGTTTATGTGTAAAAACAAGTCGAGAAATAGATGAAGGGGTCTTTCATGAATGCTCTTTGGAGGACCATTGGATTGCCCCTCATAATCAATGGATTGCAGCCCGTGATGGTTTAGAAGGGGAGATTGTGGTGCTCGATAGAAAAAATGAGAAAATTGGCGACGCTGTTTTGGAACTTGTTGATGAGCTTATGCCCATTGCTAAAGAATTGAATTGCAACGAAGAACTATCTTACTTGAGAAAAATCGTTTGTGAAGGCAATGGGGCTCAACGACAACGTTCTCATTATGCAGAAACACTTTCGCTTCAGCATGTGGTAGCAAAGGCGAATGAGGAATTTAAAGCGGATTTGTGCAAAAAATATTCCCCATTTGTAGGTCAGCTCGGAGAGAGTGTTCGAGAGGAATGTGGTGCCCATGTGTAAAGAGTAAGATGTAGTTTCTTAAAAGGCAGATTGTTTCATTAAAGTTACCTCGTGTAATCTTTAGCTTTTAAAAAGCTAGTTGAATGGGATTTTGGAAGTGTGGAGGAGAATCTAACATTTTACAGAAACCAGGAAAGTTATCGGCGTCAATTCTCTTTTTATAGCCTGCCAATTCAATTTCAACGAATCCCCCCGCTCGTAACTGAGCCAATATCGCTTCTTGAAGAGCTGGCGATAGCTTGACTCGCTGACCACCCGAATGAAGAGAAGCTAGTTCTTTAAATGACTTGTCCGCAATTTTCACGTGAACTGGTGTGTGATGGGGATGATTCTTAGAAGGAGTAAGGGGTTGTCCGTGAACGCAGAGCATCACCGTGCACACAAGATCGGTTTTCAAAACTTCAACTTCGATGTCATTCACTTTGTCTTGAGCTGGGCAAACAATACGTAGAGAGTCGTACTGCATTTCTCCGGTGGCAATGCGTTGACATTGCCACACGCGTGTTTGCGCACAGCTAGCGAATAGGAAAGAAAGCAGGACTAATGCTTGACTAACAACTCTCATAGAGAAGTGTATACCCTCTGTGAATCAACAACGCAAGGGCGCTTTTTGTAGCGAAGATAAGCTTATCGCTATTTAAATACACCTTAGTTAGGTGCATGTCGACCTTTATGCTGCCCTACAAGAATCAAGGCAATCGTAGCAATTGCAACGGCTCCCGCGGCGATAGCAACTCGTTGCCATCTTTGACGCGAAATAGCATCTGCTGATTCGGAAGAAGCTCTACCCACCTCAACAACGGGCTCTTCGTCTGGTTCTGATACAGGCACGCTATGATATTCATTAAGAGGCGGCACCTCGACAGGAGGTGTTGGCTGAAAATTAAGCTCCTCATTCTCTTTAATAATTTCTTCGGTTGTATCGGGTTCTTCAGAATCATTATCCGGAAAGGCTTCTGGTTCTTCTATCGGACTTTCATTAACGGATTGGGGAGCAGATTGAGGATAACTCTCAGCAGAATAACCATTGTCAGCGCGAAGAGGGCAGTGGAGGGACATTGTAAGGGCAATTGCGGAAAACATCCATTTTTTCATAAAAACTCCATGAATAGGGCTTAATTTTATAGGGATTCTTTAGAAAAATGTAAAGTTTCCCATGGGGAATGGAAGAAGATTTTTTCATGAGAATAAGAATAGGGCTGTGTGTGCAGTTCCATCTCTGTCAAAGCGGTCTTTAGGAGAAAAAGTTTATTCAGGCCTACAAGAGACTGTAAGTGGCGCTGTGCATTAGCAATAATCAGAGCCTGCCAATAAGGACCTAGATCAGCATGATCCTTAATCGTCGTATTTTGGAAAGCTTGCCACTCTTTAGATTCCGTACGGAAAGCACCATGAAGAGTAACGGCTTTTTCGGCCCTTGCATAAAGAAGCTGAATTTTTTGACGTTTTTTTTCGTCTTCAATTGCACTATAAAGGTCATCTTTTACTTGAAGAGAATGAAAGGTCTTTCGAAATGTGGGAAGAATCTGCGTGAATTCGTTTTTCAAGCAGGCGGCTGTTATAATATAGGCTTTATTTTCTTTTAGAAGAATCAATTGCAAAAGTCGTAGAGGTCCCGAAGGTGAAGGCAGGTCGATTTGAGTAAGAGCCGCATCTCCTGCTAATGTTTTGATCGATCCAAGATGGCTCCATTTTTTATGACGATTCGATGTGTGAATTTTTTTCACGCTATCTAAGTATTCTTTTAGCGTACAGTGGACCACTTCTTCAGCCAAATTGATAGATGGACAGAAACCAACCTGTTTTCTAGGGCCATAAAACCCCACTTTAACCAGAGGTGATAAAGCTGACCGTTCGGCGGCCATCCAATTGTCGGGTGGCCGGAAAAAACAAGTCGGCTCATTCCCGAAAATATGTAGTCCGCAAGCTAGAAAAAGCAATGTGCAGTTAACGCGCAGAAAAGAGTATGTTCGATCAAGAAAAAATGATGCCATAGAGGAGATGGATAATATACCATCTTCCTATTATTCATCCATTCTCAATCAAAATAGAAAAATCCTCAAGGAGAGCGTAAGTAATTTGAACATTCTCTAGAGAAGTTCTTAATTACAATGAGAATGATGGGAATTAGTCGAGCTGCCTTGCACTAAAATAGCAACTAAAGCAAACACGATAGCTAAGCCAAGTCCCCATCCCAACATAGACATGGCCGATGCTGTAAACGCACCATCTTCTGCACCAGCGCCCGGTCGCCATAAAGTGTCCGTATCTTTCGCTAGTTTATCTAGCTCATCGGCAAATACTGCGTTAGGTGATGATACTAAGAAGGCACATAGAAGAAATGAGAAGATCGTCTTTTTCATTAGTGGGCAGCATATCTAGTGTTAAGAAATGGTTTTTATGACACATACAAGCCATTATGTGCAAATGATTTCAATTCATTTTTTGTTCACCATTAACATAGGGCTCAAACCCTCATTGCTCCCTACTTGCACGCACTCATCTACTAGATGAATGTCATCTTTTTCATCTTTTCTTCAGGAATGTAGCAACATTTTTTTCACCAAAACTAAAAAAAAGCCGCGATCGAGCTACAGCGATTGAGTGCGGAATAGTCGCAATGAAGAGCATAACCTTTTTTTTTCAGTTGTAGTGTTCGTGGAAATTCTTATATTCTAAATAAAGACCGCAAATTTTTCGAAGGATGTCATGAAAGCTGTCGAAACAGGCAAGGATAAGGTAAAAAAAATCTGCGAAGTGCTCCGGCGCGAAACGCTTGAACCTGCAGAACATGAAGCCGCTACCATACTTGAAAATGCAAGAACAGAAGCTGATGCCATCATCTCTAAAGCGAATCAGCAGGCTGAAGAACTCAGAAAAAAAGCTCAAGATGAAGCAGATAAGCTTAAGCTGAGGACGCATAGCACCTTGCAACAAGCTTGTAAACAGACCTTAGAAACTCTTCGACAGACAATTGTCGACAAAGTTTTCAATCCAGAACTTACAAAATGGCTAACGACGGGTTTGCAAAATGAGAAGGTCTTGGCCAATCTGATCGAAGCGATTGTCAAAGGGATTGAAAAAGAGGGGATCGAATGTGATTTGCAGGCATCTATATCCTCTGCAGTTTCTGCACGCGATGTCAATGCTCTTTTAGCTCCTCAGGTAATCAAAAGATTACGTGAAAAAGGAGTTTTAGTAGGTACGTTTTCTGGAGGAATCCAAGTTAAGCTTTTAGGCCAAAATCTCATGATGGACCTCTCCGAAACCGCTCTATCGGAACTGCTCGCAACGTATGTTCGCAAAGATTTCCGCGAAATGTTTTTTAGTGACACCCCTGCTAAATAAAAAGGCTCATGATCGGAGATTACGATTTTTTAGCAGCTTCTCTTCCGCCGCTGCAGATTGGAGCTGCTGTAGATATCACATTCGAAGAATTTAAGAGTCGTTTAGAGATCAATCTTTCTAAAAACGACTTAGAAAAGGCGAGTAAAATCCGCCAGCTTATCGATATATACAATGTCCGAGCCTTACTTTTAGAAGACGATGTAGATCCTCGCGGCAATCTTTCTAAAAAAGAATTAGATGAGGCCTTACTCGTGAAGGCAGGCCTTCCGGATTTTGTTTTTGATATACTCGATCGTTATACGACGACTAACGAAAAAATCAAAAATTTCCCGGGCGTCATTGCTGCTTTTCTCAATTATGCGATTGCAACGAGTAAAGGGTTTGTCAAACGCTATTTCATTTTTGAAAGAGAATTGCGACTCGTCACAGCAGCTCTTCGTGCCAAGCAATTAGGTAGAGATCTCGTGCGTGAAATGCAGTTCGAGGAGCCCACAGATCCTTTTGTCATGCAAATCATGGCTCAACGTGATTCATCTCAATACGAACCGCCTTCTGAGTATAGCGAATTAAAAGAGATTTTTATTTCTTGCGGACCGGATCCATGGCAGCGCCACAAAACGCTCACCGAGTATAAGTTTAAGAAAGTCGAGGAGATGCAAGGTATGTTCCCACTTTCTTTGGATGCAATTCTGGGTTACATGGTACGGCTATTACTTTGCGAAGATTGGCTCGCGCTTGATAAGGAAAAAGGGAATAACATATTGCAAACAGTTTATGTCAGGTAAATCATGCACAAGACCGTAGCGACAGGCAAGGTAGTAAGAGCCTTGGGGAACTTGCTTCAAGTTGAATTTGAAGGCGATATCCGACAAGGGGAAGTAGCTACAGTTAAGGTAGGCAACGTAGAGCTTAAAGCGGAAGTTATAGAAATTGCAGGGCATGAAGCGAAGATTCAGGTCTTTGAAGATACGCATGGAATCGGTCTAGATACCCCTGTAATCTTTTCGCAGCACTTGCTCGAAGCGGAGTTAGGGCCTGGACTTATTGGAGAGGTCGTAGATGGTTTGCAAAATCCCTTAGAAAAAGTAGCGGATGCAACAGGCTTATTTTTAACGAGGGGAGTTTATCTGCCCCCCCTTGATAGAGCTAAACATTGGGATTATACCCCTGCAGCCAAAGTCGATGATTCTTTAGAGCGCGGTGATACTTTAGGTTATGTGATGGAGGGCCGTTTTCATCACAATATCATGGTGCCTTTCGCTCTATACGGCTCTTATAAAATCACATGGGTCATTAAAAGCGGTTCCTACACGATTGATACGGTAGTAGCCCGTGCGGTTGATGAAAAAGGGGTCGAGCATCACTTTACTATGCTCCAAAAGTGGCCTGTTAAAAATGCTTTGATTGCAGGTGAAAAGATAAGACCTGTGGCCATGATGGATACGGGATTACGGATCATCGATACACAATTTCCTCTAGTTAAAGGAGGAACATTTTGTTCGCCGGGGCCTTTTGGCGCGGGTAAAACCGTGTTACAGCATCACTTATCCAAATACTCTGCAGTCGATATCGTCGTCATCGTCGCATGTGGAGAAAGGGCGGGTGAGGTCGTCGAAGTATTACGCACATTTCCTCAGCTGACTGACGCCTCTACGGGCGAGTCGCTTATGTCGCGTACTGTGATCATTTGCAATACTTCCTCGATGCCGGTAGCTGCTCGTGAAGCATCGATTTATATGGGAGCAACTATTGCCGAATATTATCGGCAGATGGGCTTGAACGTCTTGTTATTAGCCGATTCTACCTCTCGTTGGGCGCAAGCGATGCGCGAAATGTCGGGGCGATTGGAAGAAATTCCAGGAGATGAAGCGTTTCCTGCTTATCTTGCATCACGTATAGCTGCCTTTTATGAACGTGCGGGTGTTGTTGAACTGCGCAATGGCAAAACTGGTGCACTTACGATCGGTGGATCCGTTTCTCCTGCAGGAGGTAACTTTGAAGAGCCTGTTACACAAGCAACGTTAGCAGTTGTCGGAGCATTTCTTGGTCTATCACGTTCTCGTTCTGATGCGCGGCGCTATCCTGCTATCGACCCTCTTATTTCCTGGAGTAAATATGTCGACTTAGTCGGACAAGAAATGGAAAAACATTTAACCGATTGGTCAGGCAAAATTTATCATGCAGCTAAAATGCTCCGTTCGGGTGATGATATTGGCAAACGTATGGAAGTAGTGGGTGAAGAAGGGATTTCGATGGAAGATTATATTTCCTATCTTAAATCAGAACTCTATGAATTTAGCTATTTACAGCAAAATGCTTTCGATAAAGAAGATGCTTACTGTTCTTTACAACGGCAGCTGCCTCTTTTTGAGCTAATTAACACTATTTTTGAGACTAAGTTTGTATTCGCTACACAAGATGAAGCGCGTATGTTTTTTACTGGTCTACAGAACGAATTGAAAAATATGAACTTCCTACCTTTCAAATCTCCCCAATACTATGCGATAGGGGAAGATATTCAGAAACGGTTGGAGCGCGCACGCGTGAATGAGCAGATGTCAGAAACTGTATATTCCTAGTATTTGATAGGTGTGAAACGTAAACCTAGCTAACAGCCTTGGATCCATTGCAATCCAAGAGTTTATTTAAGTAGAAATGCGGTTGCTAGAGTTGAATACACATCTGGGATAGTTTAAAGAACGTCGTTTAAGAGGAATTGGATGAAAAAAATCTACGAACGAATTCTCGATATGCGGGGCAATCTCCTAACTGTTCTTGCCCGAGGGGTTTCTTTAGGCGAAGTTGCTCGAATACAAAAAAGAGATGGCCGTTCTGCCTATGCGTCTGTTTTACGTATTGAAGGCGAGAAAGTGACTCTTCAGTGTTTCGAAAATACTCGAGGTCTTGCTACAAATGATCATATTGTCTTTCTCGGAAGACAGATGCAGGTAGCCTACAGCGATGCTCTTTTAGGTCGCATCCTCAATGGAACCGGCGATCCTATTGACTCGGGTCCTGATATCATAGGTGAGGAAATACCCATTGGTTCACCTTCATTTAACCCGATTCGACGGGTGATCCCTCGGGATTTGGTACGCACAAATATCCCCATGATCGACGTCTTTAATTGCCTTGTTAAATCACAAAAAATTCCTATTTTTTCGATTGCTGGCGAACCCTATAACCAGCTCTTAATGCGGATTGCCAACCAAACAAATGCTGATGTCGTGATTATTGCGGGTATGGGCTTACGTTTTGATGATTACCAAGCGTTTATAGAAAATGCACAACAAGCGGGTTCTATGGAAAAAACCGTGATGTTTATCCATAAAGCTACCGATCCTGTCGTAGAATGCGTCCTTGTACCTGATATGGCTTTGGCGTGTGCAGAGCGCTTTGCGACTCAAGATAAGGATGTCCTTGTTCTGATGACCGATATGACAGCCTTTGCAGATTCATTAAAAGAAATCGCCATTACGATGGACCAAGTTCCCTCTAATCGCGGATATCCGGGATCCCTTTATTCGGACTTGGCCTCTCGCTATGAAAAGGCTGTTGATATCGATGGTAGCGGCTCCATTACAATCATTGCGGTTACTACGATGCCCGGCGGCGATGTCACCCATCCCATCCCTGATAATACTGGCTACATCACTGAAGGGCAGTTCTACCTGCACGGAGGACGTATCGATCCTTTCGGCTCTCTTTCTCGTCTTAAGCAACAAGTCATAGGTAAAGTGACCCGTGAAGACCATGGAGATGTAGCCAATGCGCAGATTCGCCTGTATGCGGAATCTAAAAAAGCCCGCGAACGGCAGAGTATGGGTTTTAAATTGTCGCGTTGGGATGAGAAATTATTAGCTTTTTCTCTTCTTTTCGAAGATCGGATGATGAATTTACAAGTGAATTATACTTTGGAAGAAGCGCTAGATCTCGGCTGGAAAACCCTTGCAGAATGTTTCGAATCGGAAGAGGTAGGGATTAAGCGTTCTTTAGTTGAAAAATATTGGCCTAAGGAGGCCCGTGGCTGAGCTGAAATTAACTAAGACCGAGTTACGCATCCAGCAAATACGTATGGGCCAACTCCAAAAGTATTTGCCTACGCTACAACTCAAAAAAGCTCTTTTGCAGATTGAAGTTCAGCATGCTCATGCAGAAATTGAGCAACTCAGTAAGCAGCTGCAATTTCTCACCGGTCAAGTTGAACATTATTCGGCTCTTTTTTCGACACGTGACTCGCGCGATCTTATACAAGCGGTTACCGTTACCCATGTGGAAAAGAAATACGATAATATTGCAGGAATCGAGATTCCCTTACTCGAGCGAGTCCTATTTGAAGAAGCTACGTATGCGTTATTCGACACTCCGGCTTGGCTAGATTCTGCTGTAGAAGGAGTTAAAGATCTCATCACCCTTCAAGAAAAAAAACTCAGTGCAGAAGAAAAAAAACGCCTGCTTGAAAAAGAGCTGCGCGATGTGTCGATTCGCGTGAACCTTTTTGAAAAAATTATGATACCCCGAGCGCAAGAGAATATTAAGAAGATCAGAATTTTTCTGGGTGATCAGCAGCTAGCAGCGGTAGCACAAGCCAAAGTATCAAAAAGAAAAATCCTACAACGCAAAGAAGCCAATTTTTCAAATGGAAAAAATGGCTAGAAATTTTTCGAGAAACAGGTTCAACAATCGATGATTATTGGCATCAAAAAGTATATTTTTGTGGGTGTGCAAGAAGATCTCGATCTCTTCTTTGAAAAGGCGCAACAGCGAGGAATTATCGAATTTATTCCTACTGATGGTAGACGCCCCATCGAACCTTCTCCCGCAATTCAAACCTTAACAGCTGCCCTTAAGATCCTCCGAAAACAACCTGTTGTGAAACAGAGTGAAAAGCGTGAAGAGGCTCAGGTAGCGATTGAGCGTGCTGAGAAAGTTATCCGCCTCAAATCACAAATTGAAAGCTTTTACGAAGAACGTAGGATAGCTACAGCAGAACTTGCGCGAGTTGCTCCTCTCGGAAATTTTTTCATGGAAGAAGTCCAGGAGTTGGAAAAATTGGCGCATCGGAAAGTGCAATTTTTCTGTGTGAAGTGCTCGAAGCGTGACCAACTACGTGCACACGAGGAACTGATTTATATTGGGACAGACTACGATCTCGATTATTTTATAACGATTACTCCCTCTGGTGTTTCTTTTCCAGAAATGATCGAGATGCATGTAGAAGAGGCAGCTCCCACGTTGCGCCATAAATTAAGAGAAATTGAGCATTCTCTCCATAGTGCAGAACATGAGCTTAAGGCTCTAGCCGATCAAATGGACTTTCTCAATGTTATCTTAATTCAGGAACTCAACGAGTTTAATTTAGCTAAAGCCAAGAAGGAAGTCGGTTTTCCTATAGAAGATAGCCTATTCGCTATCGAAGCTTGGGTGCCCGAAAATAAGATCCCCGACTTGTTTGGAATTTTGCAAGGGTTAGCTGTCCATTGTGAAACGGTCTTGATTGAAGAAGGCGACCGAATCCCTACCTATATGGAAAATAAGGGATTAGCAAGAGTAGGGGAAGACCTTGTTAATATTTACGATACTCCTTCTCCCCGTGACAAAGATCCTTCCTTGTGGGTCTTGTGCGCTTTTGCTGTTTTTTTTGCGATGATCATTGCGGATGCAGGTTATGGGTTTCTCTTTCTTACTTTAGGACTTTTCCTTTATTGGAAATTTCCCCGGCTTAAAGGAATGGGAAAACGCTTCATCAAGTTGCTTCTTATCCTTGCAACTTCTTGCATCATATGGGGGGCGCTCAGTACATCCTATTTTGGTCTTGAAATTCTCCCCACCAATCCTCTAAGTAAAATCTCTATCGTCAGTTATTTAGCAGAAAAAAAAGCGAATTACCATCTGGCAAAACGAGATGAGGTCTATACAGAATGGGTAAAAAAATACCCGAATGTGGCGTCAGCGAAAACGGGTACAGATTTCATCGATGGAGCCGCTATTCATGAAGGCAAACATACTGTTTATCCTATCTTAAATGAATTTAAAGGGAATGTTCTGCTAGAGATATCCCTTCTTTTAGGATTGATCCATATTTCCTTATCTCTGCTTCGCTATGCAACACGTAACTGGGCTGCAATTGGGTGGATCATTTTCATGGTCGGCGGCTATCTCTTCTTTCCTTATATGCTTCACGCAACCTCTCTCTTAAATTTTACAGGCATCATTGATAAGCCGCTGGCTTTTCAAATAGGCTTACAAATGATCTACGTTGGGGTTTCATTAGCGGTTGTTCTTGCCCTCATTCAGCACAAATGGAAAGGCTTACATGAGGTAATGAATGTCATCACGATTTTTGGAGATGTGCTTTCCTACCTTCGTCTTTATGCTCTCGCTCTTGCAGCGACTATCATGGCGGAAACTTTTAATAAAATTGGCGCCGAAGTCGGGCTCGTTTTGGGTACTCTTATTATCATTGCAGGCCAAGGCATCAATATCGTTCTGGGAGCTATGGGTGGTATTATCCATGGACTCCGTCTTAATTTTATAGAATGGTATCACTATTCATTTGAAGGAGGTGGACGCCTTTTTCGTCCTCTCCGAAAACTTAAAGTCAAATAACAGGAGGCAGTTTATGGAACCCTACAGCATGGTAGGTCCTGCGATCGTACTTGGATTAGGGTGTATCGGTAGCGCGATTGGTTGTGGCATTGCTGGCATGGCGTCACATGCTGTCATGAGCCGTGTTGAAGATAACCATGGTACCTTTATTGGTATGTCGGCTGTTGCATCCTCACAATCTATTTACGCTTTCGTTCTTATGTTGCTCATGAAAAATAGTATTATAGCGGGTACATTAACCCCTTTAGGCGGACTTGGAATTGGTTTTTTTGTGGGTTTAGCCCTCTTGATCTCTTCGATCTACCAAGGAAAATGCGCAGCCACAGGGATTCAAGCTGCTGCAAAACAACCGGCTATTATTGGTAAATGTATGGCAGCTTTAGGAATTGTCGAATCCTTTTCGCTCTTTGCGTTTGTATTCGCGCTATTGCTGATCTAAAGAAAAAATTAGAGGTGTTTTAAAAATTAGCAGTTAAAACACCTTCTTTCCCTTTCCCACTTTTAGTCTTTGCTATTGATGTGAATACCCATCCGCGTAAGTAAGAAACGCACAACAATTACAGGGTGCCGGATCATCAGTTTGAACAAGATCCAGTAGGAGACCCCCTCAACCTCTTTGGAAAGAATCTCTCTTGTGAGGGGTAGTGCATCTTGAATCCAAAATGGGTAAGGTGGGGGGAGCACAGGTAGATTATCTAAAGGAAAAAAGCGTACACAGCGTGATTCAGAAGTTGTTGTTAACGCACCTCCTATCATCCCGCATTCGAAAAAATGTGTCCGTTTGGCCAACTTGTTGCGAGGCTCATAAAGGGCGATTTTCCTTACAATTTTCACCTCAAGTCCAGTTTCTTCGCACACTTCGCGACAAGCTGCTTCTTCGGGTGTCTCATTTTTTTCGATACCTCCTCCAGGCAGCACCCATACCGGGATATCTCTACGTCGGATGAGAAGAACCTGAGTACGTGTAGCATCAAAAACAATCCCGGCAACAGATTCCATATTTTCACTCTCTTCTATTCAATTTTTTAAGATTCTTTTGAAGGGGGCTTTTGTTTTTCTAAGAGCTGTATAAAAAAATAAAATTTATCAAAATTTCTGAGCTTTTTGGCCCGATCTTGGGTTCGCCATAGAGAGATATTATCAAACTTTGTATATTACCCCTCTATTAAAGTAGCTTAAAACACCCTCTAAGGTTTTCACAAACACTCATGATAAATAAAACCCTTACATGGATCAAGAATTTGAAAAATCCTAAGCCGCTTTTCCCAAGTTTTTCACCATCTATGAGACTTTTATATATTCTGGGACTGTCGGTGTTCTTATTCTCTTCTTGCAATCGTTACTACGTGGAAATCCATCGCCAGCGGATTAATGCGGGTTACCTAGCAAGCACTAGCGTCAATACACCAGATCCTCGTCGTTGCGATCCTCCTCTAGGAGAAATGTTAGTCATTGAATGGCTAGTTTCGATGGAGATTATGGAAAAAAATCCTCAGATACGGCTTTATGCAATCTCCTGGGATAATGAAGAGCGTGTCTATACATGGCCTATAAAAAAGAGAAAAGGCTACCGAACATTTTCTGTTCTAAATGACGATTTTATTCGTACGGGCGGATTATTGACCTATCGAGCGGAAATCATTACGGAAGATGGCGAGGTTTTTCGCGAATGGAAGCATCAGATGTGGGTTAATCTTATCAAAGCAGAATGACTTACAATCTCCATGCTACGTGTGGGTATGCCTCTAGCAAATGCTGTTTTTGTTTTAGTGTGATGGGTACTAAAGAAGTTACAGGAACTTGGAGGCTTTTTAGATCCGGGCAACTTTGTGCAATAGCATGTAAGTCTTCAAATGTAAGCTGATAACAACCGGATATGTTTAAGGTTTGTAAATGAGGACAATGCGTAGGAATAGCCCTAAGCCCTTTCCCTTTAACAGCCGTATGTGAAAGATCAATATGTCTAAGTCGGGGTGAGGAAGCAAAAAAACTTACGAACCCTTTATCGCCTAATTGTTGATTGAGAGTAAAGTTAACACCCGTCAAGTTCGGTAATTTAAGAGTGGACAGGGTTATTTCTTGAAAATTACTGCAGCCTACATTGAGAGATTCTAAACGATCAAGATCTAAGGGATCAACGTCTTGCCCGATTCTTTTGACTCCTTGAATCATACATCCATAGAGGCTAATCGATCGTAAATTGGGGTGTCGTAAAAGATCATTGATTCCATCTGAGGAAATAGTCAGTTCTATCGATTTATTACCTTTTTTCAGCGGCCAGCTACCCATAGAAAGATCTACAGATGTTAAATTAGGACAACCTTTTGCAATTCTTTGGAAAATCTCTTGGTCAACGGAAAAAAATCTGTAATCCTCAAGTGCTTTCCAACGAAGAATCTGTGTGTAACGCATAATTTGCGGATAATTCAAGGCTTTTTGACCTTGTAAATGCATAGGGTGGGAAATTGCTTTTGTCCCGTTCATAAATGGAGTGATGCAAATGTAGCTCAAATAGTCCGGAATGGAGAGAAACGTCGACATGTAGTGTCTAACATCCGTATTTCCATAAGAACCTAATGTTTTCTCATAAGAAGTAATGGCGGGCATTCCATACCATTGCACACTACAATGCTCTATCTCATCACGTGTAGTGGTTAAATAGGCTACTTTTTCTTTTTTGAGTTCTTCTAGTTTTGTCTTGAGAGAGTCAGAGGAAGGTTGTCTTACTAAGGTCGTACTCGCGTCTAAGAATCGATCAAGACCTTTTTCCCTTTCCATCCTTAAAGCCCATAAATCTCGGGCGACCTTTGTTGGGGCTGCTTCACGATCCCTAATTGTATAAAATGAATCTAAGTTAATTCTTAATAAATCTTCAGGTAATGAAGTTGAAGAAGTTAAAGACAAAGTCATGATCTAATCTCTTTTTTTATTATCTTGTAAATGATATTTTAATTATAAAACATTAAAGTTTTAAAATAAATGTAATTAAAATATTCACCTAGTATTAAATATAATTAAAAAGTTTTTTAATAAAGCAAGACAATGTGAAGGAATATTATTCAGTAAAAAAGAGTGATTTATGCGACTAATTCAAGGCAGTTTTAATTAAATTATATTTAAAGGGAGATAAGTTGATGCGGTAAACACATTAGAGTAAAATGTAAGAAATTTTTTTAGATAGGCACCTTCCCTATAGGTAGGTGCCTTAAGCGATTTCCGTCTAAAATTCCTGAAAAGCGGCAAAGATTTACTCAGGACAACTAAACGTGATGTGAGGATAAATACTTCTATGACGTTCTGAATTACACACTTCTAGACCTATTAAGTGCGCTTTTATATTTCTAAGGTTTGGACATGCCTTTGTAAAACGTTTTAAGGTGACCGGACCAGGAATGTCCGTGCACGCTAAGGAGACAAGATGGGGGCAATAACACGCAATGGTCACAAATTTGTCATACTCCATAACTGTATTTTGAATATTGAGATGTTGTAATTGCGGGCAGGCGTAAAAAAACTGGGGAAATTCATTAATAATTGAAGTATCTCTTATTCCTGAAGCATGGAACTCAGTTAAATTAGGAAACTGCAAGGATGCAAAAAGTTCAGGGCGGGCTAAAGGGGGTGCTTGACCCGCTCCTTGACCCACTCTAGGAGGATTGGAAAAAGTGATTTTATTGACATTCAAATATTTTAAAGGTGAATCCTCCAAACAAGCAAGCGCTGCCTCGCCACTCAAAGTAGAATTTTCAAGATTCAGAGATTCCAGTTTCGGACATTGAAGAAGAATGTTCAGAACTTCAGTAGAAATTGTGGGACGAGGTGACATCTGGAGAGATCGTTGATCTGGGCTGAGATTTAGAGAGGTCAGATTTCGGCATTGTGTACGAATTTCCTCAGCCATTCTAACAGTTAGCGTGGAGTTTGTATGTTCTTCAGCGGTACACCATTTTAATGCACGCGCGTAATACAGAATTTGAGAAAGATTGAGACTAGATCGATTCGCTAAATATTTGTTAAGAACGCCAGGCATTGTGTGAGCAGAATATCTATCTACGGCTGCATGTGCAGAGAAATCTTTTGGCGAAAGGAATTTTCGCACTTCGGCATTGAGAGCGGCAACTCCAAGCTTGCCTAAAGCAGTATCATAAGAAGGTTGTAGAGAGGAAGGAAATTCCTTTATCTGACTTTCTATCTCTTTTAAAGATTCACGAAGGTAAATACCTTTAGCTGCTTTTAGGTTTACGAGCATCTTATCTTTGTCTGCAGAATCAGGCTCAGAAGCTGTAGCGTCATACTTAGCGCTGTATTCCTTTCGCGTTTTTTCTCTCTCATCACGAAGTTCCCATAGAAAAGAACTGATTGCTCTTTCTCTTGCTGTTACAACTTTTTTAGCAAATGCAGCCTTAGTGTCTTTTAATATTTGCTGAGAGACCTCATAAGGAGAAGGTGGATGGCTGGAACTAGATGATAAACTGGATACAGAACTCATATTTATAAACCTAATTAATGATTAATAATCTTATCAATATGCAAGATGGACAATAATATAATTGAAATTATGCATGTATGGTAATTTCATTTGTATTATTGAATAAATCAAGTAAATTATATTTGGACATTGAAGTATAAAGCAGGCGGGAGTTAATAGCCTTCTTTTTATTGATCTTGTTGCAAATAAAGGATCTCAACATCAGAAGCTGGGTTTTAATGGTGATTATTTAAATGACCAATATAATTCATAACGAATTCTTTAAAAAGCTACTTGATCGTCTGATAGGACTCATGCACTCGAAAAAGATCCGATGATCTTGTAATTTGCTGCATTAAGTGCGATCGGATTGAGACCATCATCGGAAATATTGCTACTGCCCTAAACATCCAATTCTATACAGCCATTAGCAAACATTCCAAGGAGATGTCTCTAATCTTTAAATCCTCCCTACCAATCCTTCTTAATTGTGGAGTGAGCAAAAAAAGCTCTAACAATGGATGAAATTAATCAATTAGTAGTAATTTTTAAATTAGGATAGGCATTTTTTAGATCAATTCGATCTTTGGATCTAAGCTCACCGGTGCGTATCTCAAATTTTTCTTTCTTTTGGTATTGTGCTGCAAAATCACGAATACCAATCGCTGTAATTTGGCGACAGCCTCGAATGCTTAGATACTTTAAGTGGGGACAATAGGTCGCAATAAATTGTAGTGAAGCATTTGTTAGAGGTAAATCTGCTAATATAAGAGTTTCTAGCTGAGGCGAGGTAGTTAAAAACACAACCAGAGCTTGCTCACTAATATCCATGTTGTGGGTTAGGTCGAGGTAGGTCAAATTAGGTAAGGGGGCAAGATCGCGTAAGCCCTCTTCACTCAAGCCGCACCTCGTCAAATTGAGGTGTTGTAAACGCAATTTCGCTTCAAAATTAAGGGCGGGGGTAAGAGTTTGTAAATTTTCGCATCCTTCTAAAGAAACGGTTTCTAAACTATGACATTTCATGAATAGGCTACTTAGAGCTTTGATTGTAATGCTATGCTTTATGGGTGCAAATTGGCCTAAATGGTGAAAAACCCACACATCGGGAAAAAAATCAATCCATTTTAGCTCAAGACATTTGTCGGCGATAAATTCCAAAATTTTGTCCGTTAAGCGGTAATGATAGTGCTGCCTTTTTTCTCGGGGCTCTTTAGGAATAAATCCAAAAGCCGTTGCATAACTTACAATTTCAGAATATCTCAATCGCTGTTGGGATTTTAAATTTATGGAAAGAGCAAGTGCTGTTGTTCGACGTGCTGCACGGTTCACATTGGAAAATTTATAAAAATCAGTAAGAGAGAGAAAAGAACGTGTATAGCTATCTAAGGAAGCAATAGCCAGTGTACCCCGTATTTGATCACGGGGAAAAGAAGTCAAGGATCCTCGTAATATCGTACAAAAATTCTCTATTTGCTCACGCGTGTAGTTCAAGTAATTTTTGTTAGCAATTTTTATATCACGTAATCGGTGATTTTTTGAGGAGCTATCGGGCTTTTTTTCAAGCTCGCGCTGTTGGTCTGCAAAAATTCCTCGGCCTTTTTCCCTTTCGTTGCGTAAAGCCCATACATCAGCTTTATCGTTCTTGATGCGCTCTTGCTTTAGAGTCTGATCAAAACTAAACGTTAAGTGGGAATGGGAAGCCCTCAAAGAGCTTGGGGAAGAAAGATGACCCAAGGATATGCTCATAACTATTCTTAATTTTCGGATGAACGTATTTTAAAAAGGGAATTCATCCCTGAAATATAATTACTACATGATTATAAAGATTATTAAAGCGTCTATAGTCCACAAAGGAAATTGAGGGCTTCATTCCATATACAGTGCTGAGAAGGATCTTTTTTAGGCGAGGGCACTGGTTTGCAATTTTCTCAATGCCATCGATTGTAAAATGAGGGCACAATCTAAGATTGATACTTCTTAAATCTCGATTATGGGTTGCAATGCTCTTTAGAAGATTATCTGTAAAATCATGCTGGGATACCATCGAAACGGTTTGCAATTGGGGAGATCCAGCTAGAAAGGCACTACATACCTTTTCACTACAATGAATGCGTGATATATTGATATCCGTTAAAAGCGGTAAAGGGGTAAGTTCTTGCAATCCATGATCCTCGAAACCTGAGGATTCCAAATTGAGCGCGCGTAAACGGGATTTCATAGCTAAAATAGTCTTAGCAGTAAATCTATCGATTTTCTCGCAACCTCCTAAAGATAGAGATTCTAAACTCCGACATTCTGTAAAAAGTGTTTCGATTCCTTTGTTTGTAATGCGGTGCTTAATATGTTGCCTGGTAGGCATATAATGGGATGCCCATTCAGTAGGAGTAAAATCGATCGATTTTAAATTAGGACATTTTTGAGCTATCCATTCAACCATCCCATCACTTAATTCATAGTCAAAGGTTCTCCTATCTTCTCTTTTGTCTTTAGCAATGAATTCGTGAGAGGCCTTTGCGTAATCGATAATATCGCGATAGCCTAGGTGCGTTTGGTTTCTTAAAAAGGCAGATAAAGTCTCACTTTTATTTGCATGAGCTTGACGGGTGATGTTGGAATATCTGAGAAAATCGATAAAGTTTAGGAAAGAGCATATTTTCGAATTGCAATCGGTTAATCGAGTGAGAATTTCAGGCCTTAGCTCCAAAGAATAAGGTCGATGTAATGCAACACAGAAGTCCTTAATTATGCGGCTAGTTACATCTAAGTATTTATACTTTGCTGCTTGTATATCTTGTATAGCTCTAAAATTGTTTTGAGGGGACTCCAATTCTCTATAGCTAAGTTTTCTCCGACCCTCTTCTCTCTCTTCACGTAGAGCCCCTACATCAGCTTTATCACCTTTGCAAGACTCACTCTTGGTAACACTATTAAAGCGGGAATAAGACTCTTTCAGTAAAGAATCGGAATAAAAAGAAGGTAGAGGTTGGAAAGGAACTGGGGTAAGGGAACTCATGTTTTGCCAGCGTTACGTGTGTTCATGGAGGTAGAGGATCTCGACTTATCCTACTGATTTTCCTAAACATAAAAGATAGATACTCATCTATAGATTGGGTATTAAAGTTCCTATGTTTAAAAAATACTTAAACCAGGATTCCTGTAGATCAGAGCAAGGCTCTCACCTGAAGTCATCTTTGTGCCCGAAACTAAGAGAGTTCTCATATGCGGAAGGATTCTTGTAATAGACGAAATGCAACGTCCAGTAATTTTACTACAATCCTTCACATTTATGGCTTGTATTCCTACACAGGTATCTGCTACAGCTTCCAAGGTCTCATCCGTAAGCTGGTTTTGACCTTCCATTACAAGGGTTTGCAATCTAGGAGAACCTGTAAGAAATGTTCTCAAAACTTTATCAGATAGATGCGGATTATAGGAGAAGTTAACGTAGGTTAAATTGGGTAGAGGGGTGAGTTCGTGTAGTCCATTATTATCCAAGCCGCAACCGGAGAGATCGAGATAACGTAAGCGTAATCTTAAGTCAGGAGGAAACGTGCGAGCGAGGTAAGGTAAAGATTGGCATCCACGCAAATCAAGAGATTCCATTTTTGTACATCTTGTTAAGAGCGTTTCGATACTCTTGGGTCTTACTTGATGCAATAAATAAGGTCTTAGAAGGCCACGGGCATAAAGATTGATCGATTTGAGTTCTGTAAAGTGTCGAGCAACCTGTGTAAGTATATCATCCCTAAGTGGTAAAGTTGCGGCATCTTCTCTTCTCATCTGAGGAATCCAACCAAGTGCTACTGCATAGTCAATAATATCAAGATAATTTAAACGCTGCTGACTTCGAGAATTTGCTTTTAGCCCTTCGTCTTTTGTGGCTTGTGTTCTTCGATTAAGACGTGAGTGCCTATGAAAATCCGTAACTGAAAGAAAAGCCTGTAGGTTGTCATGCACCTTAGAGATATTTAGGAGGTCTGTATAGTCGCCTTTAGCAGAAGCACCGCTTAATTGGGGTTTAGGAGAAACACCTCGTAATGAGGTAGACAACTCCTCAATTTTCTCACGAGTCTCCTTTAAATAAATGGATTTTGCTTTCTCATGAGAAGTGCTTACCGACTTTGTTTGGGGCTCTAAGGCTTGGCCTGCAAATTTTCTTCGGCATTCTTCTCTCTCTTTTCTTAGAGCCCATAAATCTGCCTTCGGTCCTTTGCAGGCTTCTGCTCCAGCCACTGCATTAAAGCACGCATAAGGGGTCTTAAGGCGAGAAGATATTTCAGCAGGCTCGTAGCGGGAATAGAGAGGTGTAAAAGGAAGTGGTTGTAATTTTGAAGTCATATTTTTTTTGTGCTTTTAGGGTTAATAATCCAGCGCATTTGGCGTCCATAACCACGCGATGGCATTTTGAATAGTAGATCGTTTGTTTACCACTTGTGGTAGTGGAATGAACATAGGAAATGCCCAATACAGTAATTTGCTGTAATCGTATGATAGTGAGCAATATAGCACTATGAAAAATGAGAAAAATCTAAATGAAATCTTTGTATATCGATGGCGAATGGGTCGCTGCAGAAAATGGCAAGACTTATACGCTGAAAAGCCCGGCAAATGAAGAGTTGATTGGTGAGATAGCCGATGGGGGAAAAAAAGAAACGCAAAAGGCAATCCTAGCTGCCCGAGATGCAGGGCCCACATGGAAAAAAATGCCTGCAAAAGAGCGAGGTATTCTTCTTAAACGTGCTGAAAGTATTCTCGTATCCAGAGCTGGAGAAATTGCGCGTCTTATTACAGAGGAAAATGGGAAACCTTTGGCAGAAGCCAAAGGAGAGGTTCTCTTTAGTGCGGGTTATTTAAGCTGGGCAGCAGAAGAAGGCCGTCGTCTTTATGGCGATGTCATTCCTTCTCCCTTTGCGCATAAACGTTTGTGGACAAATTTACAGCCTATCGGTGTAGTGGGCGCCATAACTCCGTGGAATTTTCCTGCAAATATGGTAGTAAGGAAAATTGCTCCTGCTTTAGCAGCGGGCTGCACCGTAGTTTTAAAGCCTGCCGAGAATACGCCTCTTACCGCTTTGGCCATCGCAGAAGTTTTGCATGAAGCCGGTATTCCACCTGGTGTTTTTAACATCGTGACAGCAAAAGATCCTCGTCCTGTTTCTGAGGAGTTCCTCACAAATCCTCATGTTAGGATGTTGACCTTTACAGGATCTGTAGAAGTAGGGAAATTACTGATGGCGCAAGCTGCTAAGCAGCTCAAAAAACTCTCTTTAGAACTCGGAGGTAATGCGCCTGCCATTGTCTTTGAAGATGCCGATTTGGAAAAGACGATTGAAAGAGTTGTCGCGATTAAGTTTTTGCGCGTTGGCGGACAATCTTGCATCTGCGCGAACAGAATCTATGTACATCAAGAGATCTACAGGGATTTCAAAACGAAGTTTCTTCAACGTGTCCAATCTCTTAAGGTGGGTCAGGGTTTTACCGAGGGTGTACAGATCGGCCCTCTCATCAGCGAACATGCACGTGAGCATCTACACAATTTAGTTCTTTCAACCCAAGAGAAAGGAGGGAAAATCCTTTTAGGCGGTCATCCTTTGGTAGTAGGAGATTGTGCTAAAGGTTTTTTCTACGCTCCAACCGTAATCGAAGGATCGCAGGAAGAGTGGCCGATTTGTCAAAACGAGATTTTTGGACCCGTGGCTAACCTCTTGCCTTTTTCAAACGAAGAAGAGGTTATCGAGCGCGCGAATAAAACCGAGTATGGATTAGCGGCTTACATCTACAGTCAAAACCTTGCTCGTGTTTTTCGTGTTTCTGAAGCATTAGAGTATGGTTTTATCGGTATCAACGATGGGGAAGGTTATACACACGAAATTCCTATCGGAGGATGCAAGCAGAGTGGAATGGGAAGAGAAGGAGGCAAAGAAGGCCTCCGCGAATACACGGAGACCCAATCTCTTATCCTTAATATGAACCACTAGTATCCCACCATTC
>Ga0207143_1030_pt1 | contig 28095 bp, 22 predicted proteins | sample Alteio_BWMinHeat_3_FD_153566 | JGI IMG/M metagenome (GOLD analysis project Ga0207143, IMG submission 153566) | Enriched cells from forest soil in Barre Woods Harvard Forest LTER site, Petersham, Massachusetts, United States -... | ecosystem: Environmental > Terrestrial > Soil > Temperate forest >... | reverse complement strand
GGATTAATGCAGCTCTTAAAGTTGCAGGCAAACCCTTTTTTACTCTTAAGCGTTCAGAAGCCTATATCGGGGTTATGATCGACGAGCTCATTACTCGAGAACTTGACGAGCCTTACCGCATGTTTACCAGTCGCGCCGAATACCGTTTGCTCTTGCGACAAGATAATGCTGATCTTCGCCTACGCAAGTATGGGTATGCCTTTGGTCTTATCAATGCCCAACAATTGGCTAAACTCGAGGAAAAGCGCAGCAGTACGGAAATAGGGGTAGCCGACTTGCATAAAAAATTTGTTAGCATCGAAGGAAAATCGATTTCGCTTATGCAGCTCCTTTGTAGGCCCGAGTCCACTTATGAACAACTCCTCTGCGATTACTCCTCTTCAGTCCGGGATTTTGGTAGCGAAATCAATACGCAGATCGAGCTAACTGCTAAATATGCAGGTTATATTAAACGACAAGAAGTAGAAGCTGCAAAACTCGAACAAATTGACCGTATTCTTATTCCTCAAAAATTTGATTACAGTCTTGTGATTGGCCTAAGCAATGAGTCCCGAGAAAAACTAAATCGTTTTCTTCCTCATACAGTAGGTCAAGCATCGCGTATTTCTGGGATTACCCCAGCGGATATTACTATTTTAATGGTGGCCCTTGAAACTCGTAGAAGAAATTAAACTCCAAGAGCAACTTAGAAAGCAGGTCATTACAGAGGACTGTTTTGAATCAATCGAGTGGATTGCAGGCTGCGATACCAGCAGCAATCGCTTCTCTTCTCTTATTCATGCTGGAGTCGTTCTTTGTGGGAGAGATTGGCAAAAAACCGACGAAGCTTTTGTCTCCGAAACGACACCTTTACCTTATATTCCCGGTTTTCTCGCCTTTCGAGAAGTTCCTTCAATTACAAAAGCTCTCGAACGTCTAGCGCGTAAGCCCGATATTCTTTTTGTCGATGGTCACGGAATTAGCCATCCTCGTGGATTAGGAATTGCAAGCCATTTAGGTGTATGCTTGGACATTCCTACTATCGGCATAGGGAAATCCATTCTTATCGGAAAACCAGCCACCGCATTAGGTTCACAGCCAGGCGACACGACAGATTTAATTTGGAAAGGCCAACAGGTAGGGCTTTTACTTCGTACTAAAAAGAAATGTAACCCCCTGATTATTTCAGCAGGTCATAAAATATCTTTGCCTACTGCCCTTAACTTAGTATTAGAGTCTCTAAAGGGCTATCGATTGCCAGAACCCACTCGTTATGCCCATAAAGCTGCTAACCAAGCCCGATTAACCTATTCGGAGATAAAACGATGAGATTCAGCTCGCTTGTTCTTTGTTTATCTTTCTGCACTATAACCTCGGGCATGTGTGCCGACGAGCCCACTTTGCCCCCATCTCCTTCCCCTGCAAAAGAAGGATCTCCCGTCCAGTTCAATATTGTTCCTAAAGCCCGCGCTTTGGACTTTCTACAAGCATTTACTGTCTTACGTCAGGAAAAAATTGCTTGTAAGGTTGGATTCTTTCTGAAAGATGGCTCAATGATTAGCAACATTATCGATATCAACCTCATGGACGAAGGTAGTTTATTCATTATACGCTACAACTCCGGACAGGGAATCAAATTCCGCGTCTTAGGACTTGAAGAGATCCTGCGATTAGAGCCCTTATGACTCTGCATGTTCTTCATCTAAAGGGAATGCCCATTCTCGAGCAACTACGCTTAGAAGAAGCCCTTTTACGTACTGATCAACGCAACTTTTTTTTGATCAATGAAGGCTCTTCTCCCGCAATTGTTATGGGCATCTCGGGACAAGTTGAAGAACTTGTCGACATTTCTCATGCACGTGATAAAACGATTCCCATTATTAAACGATTCAGTGGAGGTGGCACGGTTGTTGTAGATGAAAACACTCTCTTTACTTCTTTCATTGCGCAAAAAAATTTTCTTCTTCCCTTTGCCTGTTATCCAGAACCGATTTTACGTTGGTCTGAGGATTTTTATAAGATAGCCTTTGATATTCCTCATTTTGCTCTTCGAGAAAATGACTTTGTCTTAGGCAGTAAAAAATGTGGAGGTAATGCTCAATATATCCAAAAAGAACGCTGGCTCCTTCACACCTCTTTTCTCTGGGATTACTGCCCCGATAAGATGCAGCTTCTTTTGCATCCTAAAAAAACACCTCAGTACCGGGATGGACGTCCTCACACCGATTTCTTAACCAACATGTCGACCCTATTTTCGGAAAAAGGAACCCTCGTTTCTCAACTCAAAAATGCTCTTTTCGCCCGCTTCTCATGTAAGGAGATCGCTCTTGAAGAAGTTACAGAGGCCCTTACACGAGCACATCGCCAAGCGACCGTCTTGGTGTAAGAGACCTCGATGAACTGTTTCAATAGCTTTCAAAACAAACGATAAAGGGCCTTAAAAAAACCTAAGCAGAGTTTCAAATTGCCAAGAATTTATTGAAGCTTTCGTTACAACTCTTCTTTTCGCGGCCTATCCTACAAAACAGCTCTTCATTTTAAATAAATGAAGAAGCTCCTTGAGAAATTAGAAAGTCCAGTTTTGCAGGGCAAACTGTTAGGGCACCCTATTCTAAAAACCCATTTTTTCGTGTAAAGGGGTTACAAAACGTTCCATCGAATGATCACGGACAATATTCATATCGCTGACATATTCGAGCCATTTTTCTGGAACAAGGTCAGAAGCATAGGCATTCCACCGCAAGAGTTTTTTATAGAGATAATTGCCTGTTCGACTCCAATAGTGATTAATGACAAGGCGATCATAATATACGTGGTTCGTAACTCCTTGTTGATCGATACATCGTTTTTTATTGGAATTCACATGATAAAACCCCTTTTTATAAATCACGTAGTGAGCGTGGTGACAGCCTTGTACGCGTTGAGGTCGGACGATCGATTTAACACCCAAATGGGTAGGTCGTTCCTGGGGAGCTGCCATAACAAGAGATTCGATCAACAACTTATTCTCCGGTAAATCCATAAGTCCGGAGTGTCCAAATAGTTTCCAATTAAATCCTACACCTCCAAACTCCTCATAGTCTTTTAAGACCTCAAGAACATTATCTTCAAACATCGGTGTCAAAAATTCATCTATATCGATTAATGCTAACCATTTCACTTTGTCATTTTGCGCAAGGTGAACACATCTGCTATAAGCATTACCTTGCACACTCACCCACTTTTCTAACAATTCAGCATGATAGGGCCATTCGATCAGTTCTACTTCGCCTTTGGCAAGGTAAGGCGCTAAAACATCGGCATATTCATCTTCACTCAAATTATTAAACAAATAAAAATGTTGGACACCGACCAACTTATGAAATTCTATCCATTCCTTTAAATAAGGGGCTTCATCACGAAAAATCGCCCCAATTGCTAGATCATACTTGTAATTATCTGCATTCAATACGCCAAAAAAAAAGCAGAGTACACACGTAATGATCTGGTTACCTAGTCCACTAAATAGGCTTTTTCTATCGTTTTTCATCATCAGTCGCACACGTTTTTTGTAACGAGTTAATCGCAAATTGCAACTTGTTGTCAAAAAATCTTTTCGCTAGAATCCCATTCTCCCGAACTACCAGGTGTATCAATATGTTACGACTCATTTTTGCTCTTATTTTCTTTGTTTTTCCTTTTCATTGTAATGGTGCTGAAAAGACTTCTCACAAGACAGAAAAAAAACAAAAAATCTGCCTCAATATGATCGTAAAAGATGAGAGTCGTGTAATTAAACGCTGTTTAGATTCGGTGAAAGAGGTCATTGATTACTGGGTCATTGTCGATACAGGATCAACAGATGGAACACAAAAAATCATAGAATCTTATTTGAAAGATATCCCAGGAAAGCTCTACCAAAGCGAGTGGAAAAATTGGGCCGTCAATCGCAACGAAGCCCTTCAATTAGCTAAAGGAAAAGCCGACTATATTCTCCTCATGGATGCCGATGACATCTTAGTCTTCAAAAACAAGCAAGAATTTCCTCCCCTTACTCAAGATCTTTATAACATGTGGAGAGGGGCAACTGGATTTACTTATATCAAACACCAATTGATCAGAGATGGACTACCTTGGAAATGGGTCGGCGTTACGCATGAATACCTCGATTGCGAAAGGCCCTATTCCTCTGCTCTCTTAGAACAGGTGAAATACGTAACACATGATGATGGAGCTGGCTCCTACGATCCCAAGAAATTTCGTAAGAATGTCGACTTATTAGTCGAAGGCCTCAAAGAGGAACCTCACAATAGCCGTTATGTTTTCTACCTTGCAGAAAGCTATAGAGATTCAGGCGAAAAAGCAAAAGCGATCGAATTCTACCAAAAACGCGTAAATATGGGTGGTTGGGATGAAGAAGTCTTTTGGTCAAAATTGCAAATCGCTCGGATGCTGCAAGAGGTCGGCGTCGCACAATGTATTTTAGAGGCGAGTTACTTAGATGCTCACACATCTCGTCCCCACCGCGTTGAACCGGTCTATCATCTGGCCGAGCTCTATAATCAACAACAAAACTATGTCAAATCCTACGAAATTGTAAAAAAATTCCTCTCCACTCCACAGCCGAAAGTTAAAGATAGTCTCTTTAATATGGATTGGATGCAGCACTATGGGCTGCTTTGCCAGCTCTCAATTTCCTCGTATTACATTGGAAAGTATGAGGAATCGCTAGCAACTATCGATAAACTTTTGGCGATGGAAAGCCTCCCTGAGGGATGGCGAGAACAAAGTAAAATTAACCGTACCTTTAGTGTCGCTAAACTCGAAGAAGCTAAAGAAAAGGGTTCATTGATTAAAAAAATTGTGAAAGCACGCTAAGTAAGCGCTTTCGAGAAATAGATGGGTAATCACGAAGTTGCCTTACCCATCTCATAAAAAATCTTCAAGAGAAGCAAACATCTAGGAGTGACTATTCTTCGGCTTTCACGGGCACAAGGACGTTTTTCAATTCTTGTTTGTCTAAGGTAGCTATCCACATCTCTACATCATCTTTTCCATAAGCGACATAGATCTTCTGATCATCAACTACAAATCCCCCCGGAAAATTGACCTTCTTCAAATGAGGCCCTTCTGTATAAAAACCCTCACCTACGATTGGCAGAGGTGTTGTTTTGGTGATAGCAAAGGGTGGTTGAGCCGAAAATGTATAAGCACCCATAAAATAATGCCATCGATCTTGTCCCCGAGATATAGGGGATTTCATAACCTTACCGGAATGAAAAAAAGATAAATATTCTCCATCGACAAGCAAAGGAGGGCTACTGCCGCGTAAAGTCCCATAATCCCATTCAAAGGTTGGAGCTGTTTTATATAAAGGGTAGGCAGCCCCACTCGTCAAATCTGGACAGAGAATTTCATGAGGATTGATCGTGTAAGTAAGTAAAAGCGTCTTATTCCATTCAAAAGGAACCCAATTTTTTTGCCAGAGCACATACCTATATTTTTCTGCGTGATAGATTTTTAAAGGCTTAGCAAACTTGTATTCGTTATTTTCTTTGTAAATCTCCACGATAAACATATCTCTTCTGTCTGCATTCGTGGGGTCAAAGACTTCAATATTGTCGTTGTAGATAACATAATTTCTTCCTCGATAAGAAAAAATACGAGGATCCTCAGATTGACAAGGTGTTTTACTGTATTTTAAGCGCGTAGAAAGGACTTGTACTGGACTGATGGGTTCAAATTGTTCATTCAAAAGAACAACACCTATTAAAGATAACCAAGGCTGATGGTAATCATCTGGTTTGTACCTAAAGATTAGCAAAATACCTTCATCAACTTTAAGTATAGAAGGGTTGTGCGCATCTGGATAATCTTCTAAGTAAATCTTTTTAGTAGCTGTTACAACTTTCTTGCCTTTTGCTAATAAACCCTCTAAATCTAATTCACCTCTAATAGTCCCGTGCAATGCACCTTCACCGAATAGACAACTTCCTAAGGCAAAAACAAAGGGGAAAAATCTTGAAAATCTCATGCAGCAACCCTTGATTTACCACGAGTTTCATGGACAAATACTTAACTAGAGCTGTTGTGCCCTAGTTTTCTAAGTTCAATTCAGGAAGAGAAGGTAAAGGTTCTAATAAATTGCGTACAGTTTCAACGTCCACAAAACAAAGATAAGCCTCGCGATCTTCGATACCTATAGGCATAACCAATTTCTCTCCCGTGTGATCCCAAGTCATACTGCAGCAAAACTCGATGCCTTCATGTTGAAAAATAAAAGGTTTAGAAAACTTCTGCATGACAAAGTCTTTATCTAAAAAAAGGAATCGATGTAAATAGACTCTCGTAAAATCTGGCTGTATGACCACTTCATGTACGAGCATGAGATACCCATTATCTAAGGGAATGGGCGCAGCAGAGCCCCTAAAATGAGAAAAATTACATTTAGGTTGATATTCAAGGACTTTTTCGCAATCACCCGTGTCAATATTGGGTTTGTAAACAATGAAAGGGTCGTACGAATAAATTACAGATACCTCTTTATTGTGCATAAAAGGGACCCAATTTTTTTCGCATCTAAAGGGATCGGGGCCATTTAAAGGGATCAATTTTTCTACGTAAACTTTTTCACCCCGAGGCTGCTCCTCTAATTTACAAAGAGATATTTGGCGAGTTCCTGTTGGATTTGTGTCACTTGTCGTACAGGTAAACCAGAGACTTTTATCCACTTCAATCAAGCGGCAGTCTTCTAAACCTTCCACTAAATTACGCAGACGCTCGCGTGGCAGATTTTCAATGATTTCTTGCTGTTTGAGCAGGTTAAAATCCTTGTCATATTCGAGCAAAAAATTCCTTGTTCGGTAGATGCCATGAGGGTCGATCGTATCGAAAATCTTCGCTCCGCTTTGCGTATAATTTACGCTTCGACAGATTAACTGATAGCCTGTGGAAGTTTTTACAAGTGAAGGGTTCATAGGCTTGTAGCGTTCCTTAGAGCCCTCTACAATTAACGGCAAATCCAAGCTTATGGTTGTAAATTGCGTATTCTTTAGCTTTTGAATGTAGAACATCATATTTCTGTAAGACTGATCCCGAATAAACCACGGTACATTTCTTCGGATGACCAGATTATTACTCGCCTCCATGCCTTCGTTAGCAAACTGCGTGTAATACGCCGAAATCGACAACTCTTCATCAAATTGATAATCATGAACAGACGCACTGTAAATGCTCCGATTCATAGGCAAAGAAACTCGTGAACCATGTTTCGCAAAAATATAAGAAAGATCGTTTTGTCCGATAAGACGATAATGGGTAGCGATTTTTCTTAAAGATTCCGCGCGCTTAGGATCGTGCTGATAGGCCTCTAGATAATACTTAATGGCTTGTTCCCAATCCCCAGTTTCTTCATAGCATTCTCCTAACATGTATTTAGAAAACCAGACCTCATCGTCCATCTCTTCTTGCTCAATACGTTGATTGAACCAAACAATTGCTTCATCAAATTCTTTGAGCCCACGGTGGAGCAAGGCCCTATGAAAGATCAATTGTTTATTCGAAGGGTCATTTTTAAGATTATCAATAATAAACCCGAGATTTTGTTGGAGACGACTAGCTTTTAACTTTTCATTGCCTATTTCTTCTGCGGTTAAACTTTTCAATTTTGTTGGCATACAATCTTCATTTGCGATCCAACGATCATAACCAATATTCTTCCATTTGAGAGAAGCGCGTAGCAGGTGTGTATGATAGGAATAAAAAGCGAGAGAAGAGGACTTTTCTAAAAAAGCATAGGCATCTTTTTGTAGGGCTTGTTTCGAGAAAGAAGGTCCTATTTTTAGGACCATTTCAGGGTCCAGTATAAGGAAATAGGTTGTCGAAAGAGAGAACTGTAGCTCTTTGAGAAAGTTTAATGCGGGTTGAAGAGATTGTATTTTAGGACGTTCACTACTGATTGCGGCTGGCTGAGAATAGCGGCGCGGTAGGCCATTTTCTGCCCCAAACCTCTCAATCAACTTTATTGTTTTATCCTTAGAGCCACAATCATAAACATAGATACAATCGACAATATCTTTAACACTTTTTAAGCATTCTTCTATTGTCGACTCATTATTTTTGATATGTATAATTAAACAGATTTTCTGTAGATCATAATCATTTGCATTCACCACACATTGAAACGAAAGGAACCAAGAGCTCAATGTAATGAATATAAAAACAAAATAGTTTTTAATTCGCATGATAGAAAATGTTATTTTGTTGAATTGCAGGAATAGTTTTTTAATTCGTTTATGATACCTGGACACTCATGAAAAAACTGGAAAAATTTCATTTCTCTTCGCCCGATTCAAGCAAGCTTTTGGCTGTTAGATAGGGTCTGTTCTTAGGATCTGGAGTCGAACCATTTCCACTCGCTCTTTTGGATAAAGAATTGGTGTAAATTTTTTCGATGGAATCGCTATTGCTAAACGTGAAGTTTTTAGCATCTAAACAATCATCGCGAACGAAAAAGAGATTTGATCCTGTCTGCTCGGCATATATTAAAGAATATCCTTTCGATTTTGCAAGTTGATCAAAGGCCAGAATGCTTGCACTAAAATAATTAGAGGCATCTCCACAATAAAGGGGACGGTATTTAACCACTTTGTCTTCGTTGGGAGCATGTTGAGAGTTGAAGCCGATCACAACAACCTTCGGTCTATAGTCGGCATGCAAAGCACGCCAAATATGAAAATTATTATAGCCAATATCTACAACGAAAAGATCAGAATCATGAGGGAATTGATACGCTTCTAAAATTAAATTAATATTTTCCGCAGTGATGAAATCTTTGTGAAGGCCGATCTCGGGTCTATCATAGGCTCTATCGATCAAAAGGCATTTCCATCCCTGTCGTTTAAGAATGTAGGTCATGCTACCATTCATCCCATCTCCTGCACCCAACTCCACACATGTTCTAGAAGATGCGGGTATGAGCTGAAATATTTTAGCCAACACACCATCTTCACCATGACTACTAAACAAAGATTTTTCGTACTTACTTAAGTTTACCTCCTCACCGGACACGAATGCCGAAGAAAGACAGGAAATAAATAATGCAATTCTTTTGAACATGGGCTATCTCTTTTTGAATAAGATGCAATTTCCGTTATCAATGATCTTAATAACATCACAAGATTCCAATAAAAGGTCGACTGCATCCTGTCTTGTGGTCCATAAGGTATCATTCATCCATATGTAGCCCCCATCACGCACTTTGGGTAAGTAAAGCTCTACGTCTTGCTTGGAACAATTTTCAGAATGATTGCCATCTAAATATAAGATATCGATAGGTGAATTGATCTTCGCAGTAGCTTTTTCAGAAACCGTTTTCATGGTGATACAAAAATCTTCCAGCTCAAAACGCTTAATAAAACTTAAATAGGAATAATACACTCTATCCAAGTTAACAGTGTCCCACCAACGGTAGCTTTCAGCGTCATCTTTTAGATGGAGATATTTCGTTGTCTCTTTTTTGTCCCAAGGATCAACACCGATGATGACACCATCGCCTAAGAATTTTAATGCACAGGCTACAGGAAATAAAGAAGAGCCCCCAAAAACCCCTATCTCCACATAAACTTTAGGCTTCACCTCTAGAACAAGATCGATAAAATTATCGGCTTTTTCTTTCGAACACCATCCGAATATAGCAGGTAAGGTCTCAAAGACTTGCTGTTTCATATCTTTAAGCGTCATTTTTTCTTCTTCACCTGCATGTGCAAATGCATGGATTCCTAAAGCAAAACTCAATCCTAGAGCGATTATTTTCTTCATGGTTTTATCCAAACTCCCCATACGCTTGAGTCACTAAATTCAGCTATTTTGATGCAATTACTATTGAGCCATTCAACAGCTCTACCCTGTGAAGCATTCACCCCATTTTCTGACCATGTCACATCATCGACAACGATCAGTCCTCCGGACTTTACCAAAGGCGCCCACTTGGTGACATCGATATAGGAGGTCTCATCGGAGTGATTGCCATCGATATGGAGAATATCGATACCATGAATCGGTCGAGCTTCAACCGAGGTCGTTTTGATCAATAAGACTTGGCTCAGAAGATCAAATTGATGCAATTTGTCTATTAATCCCCACATCACTTGTTCGTGATCGACCTGACCCCAAAAGCCCTTATTCTCATCATTTGTTAACCCTTGTAGCGAAGCTTCATTACTCCAAGGATCGATGCCTATGATTTTTCCTTTTTTATTCATCTTCAATGCGTAGGCCATAGGAACCAAAGACTTTCCTCCCCACACACCTATTTCGACAACGACATCAGGACGAGATTTAAGAATAAGATTGATCAGAGTCCCTGCTTTGTCATTCGAACACCAACCTTCGAGCTGCTGCATGTAAGCAAAAGCCTGATTTTTAATTGCGACTTCATCGAGGTTTTCAACGACACAACATTCCATATGTGTCGGCGGGGGATTATAGGGAACATCTTGCATAGTTCATTCTCCCAAAAATTCTTGGTCTTTTTTACCCGCTAACCCTTAACAATCAAGCAGATGAAGCAAAATCGTGAATCCTATTTTAAACCTATATAAAAATGGAATATAAATTTTTTAATCGGATTTTTTGCAGGGATTAAGGCGTTTAAGGTTTCAGCCATATACCCCATTCGTGGCCATCATTGAAGGCAGCCAATTTTACACAGTTTTCATCTAACCATTTCACTGCGCGTGAGGTCGTATAGCTGCCATTTTCGTGCCAATCTACATCGTCGAAAATAACCCACCCACCGGACACCACTAATGGCACCCATTTTGTCACGTCGAGATAAGAAGCATCATCGGAGTGATTTCCATCGATATGCAAAACCTCAATCCCTTCTATCGGCGTTGCTTCTTCAGATGTATGAGGAATTAAAACGATGTTGTTCAATTGGAAGTCTTGGATTTTCGCCACAAGATCTTGGAAAATTTTTCTGTGATCGATGGCTCCCCACCAATCTTTGTGCTCGGCCACCAGCCCTTCTACAGAATCGTGACTATCCCAGGGATCAATTCCGTAGATTGTCCCTTTTTCACATGCTTGAAGGGCCACTGCCATAGGGATAAGAGATTTACCTCCAAAAACACCTATTTCAACAACAGTTTCAGGGTGATTCTTCAGAATAATATCGATCAAAATTACAGCTTTCTCGTGCGAGCACCAGCCTTCTAATTGATCCATAAATCTAAAAGAGTGTTCATAGATAGGGGCATAATCAGATTTGCGGTTTGTGGACACCTCTTCATAATGTGAAGCAGGAGGAGTAGGGGGCATCATATTTTCCATTGGATAGTCGAACAATGTTGACCTCAAATTAAAATAATTTATATATTCTAAAAAAATCCCTTGGATTAAAAAATATTTTTCTTTTCTTTGGTATGCTAAATATTTTTTACTACATGACAGAGTCTGTTTCGATTGGGTTTTACGAGTGACTTGCTCCTCAATTTTTCTTGATTAGAATGCCCCGCTAGGAAAAGATTCCATAAAATTAAAAAAAATAATTATGCCTTCTGCGCCCCCTCCTAGCTCTCGTCTTTTAACGCTAGGCCCTATCTATTGCCTCCTTATTTCGACTTTTGTCTGCTTAACAGGGACAGTTTTTTCCAACTCCCAGATTCCTCTTCATGAGGGCCAAACTCAATCCCCTTCCTTTCCTGTTACTGAAGAAGCTGATCATTGGAGTCGTTCTTTTCAATTAGCCAAATATGGTTGTGGTTGTTGCTCGCGACCTCCTCAAGGGCCACCTGGTCCACAGGGGGCTATCGGCCCCACCGGACCAACCGGACCCAGTAGTGGGCTTACAGGACCAGTAGGACCTAGTGGAACTTTTGGACCTACGGGGCCTACTGGCCCTGGCGGGGCACAAGGTTTAGCAGGGCCTACAGGAGATCCAGGTTCTACAGGAGCTATTGGACTTACTGGACCGACTGGTCCTTCGGTTACAGGGGCTACTGGTTCTATAGGAGCAACTGGATTTACCGGCAGTTTAGGTCCTACCGGAGCAACCGGTCCAAGCTTGGCAGGACCCACAGGACCTATAGGTCCGACCGGAGATTCTGGAACAACAGGGCCAACCGGTCCTATAGGAAACGGCATTACAGGTCCTACAGGGACCATGGGGTTAACAGGCCCTACGGGACCCACAGGACAAATGGGCTTTGGAGCCACGGGCCCAACTGGATTTTTAGGAGCGACTGGCGACCCTGGAAGTACAGGACCTACTGGTCCAATGGGGAGTGGTAGTACAGGCCCAACAGGGACTATGGGATTGACCGGCCCTACAGGTCCCACGGGACAAATGGGCTCTGGAGCCACCGGACCTACAGGATTTTTAGGACCCACTGGTGATCCTGGAAGTACAGGACCTACAGGACCTATGGGCAACGGTAGTACCGGTCCTACCGGAACAATGGGAGCTACAGGCCCTACAGGAGAAATAGGTTTTGGAGCAACTGGACCTACTGGACCTTTTGGTCCTACAGGTGATGCTGGACCTATTGGCTTCACAGGTCCTACTGGGTTTGGGGGAGAAACGGGCTCCACGGGACCGACAGGATTTACCGGCCCCATAGGGCCTACTGGTGATACAGGTCCTACTGGACCAACGGGGATTATTGGACTCACCGGACCAACCGGAACGACAGGTCCGACAGGATTCACAGGCCCTACAGGGCCGACAGGTGATACAGGCCCTACTGGACCAACGGGGATTATTGGACTTACCGGGCCAACCGGAACGACAGGTCCTACAGGATTCACGGGCCCCACAGGGCCGACAGGTGATACAGGTCCTACGGGCCCCACAGGGATTATTGGACTCACCGGGCCAACTGGACCGACAGGATTCACGGGCCCCACAGGGCCAACTGGACCGACAGGATTCACGGGCCCCACAGGGCCAACTGGACCGACAGGATTCACGGGCCCCACAGGCCCGACAGGTGATACAGGGCCTACTGGACCAACAGGAATTATTGGACTTACCGGACCAACTGGACCTACAGGATTCACGGGCCCCACAGGGCCGACAGGTGACACAGGGCCTACAGGACCAACGGGGATTATTGGACTTACCGGACCAACCGGAACGACAGGTCCGACAGGATTCACAGGCCCCACAGGGTCGACAGGTGATACAGGTCCTACTGGACCAACAGGGATTATTGGACTCACCGGACCAACTGGACCAACAGGATTTACAGGGCCCACAGGCCCGACAGGTGATACAGGGCCTACTGGACCAACAGGAATTATTGGACTTACCGGACCAACCGGAACGACAGGTCCGACAGGATTCACGGGCCCCACAGGGCCGACAGGTGATACAGGTCCTACTGGACCAACAGGGATTATTGGACTCACCGGACCAACTGGACCAACAGGATTTACAGGGCCCACAGGCCCGACAGGTGATACTGGGCCTACTGGACCAACAGGAATTATTGGACTCACCGGACCAACTGGATCGATAGGTCCGACAGGATTTACAGGCCCCACAGGGCCCACAGGTGATACAGGGCCTACTGGGCCAACGGGGATTATTGGACTCACCGGACCCACTGGAATGACAGGTCCCACGGGAGCAACTGGACCTACAGGTGCAACCGGGCCAACAGGACCAACGGGGATTATTGGACTTACTGGACCCACTGGAATGACAGGTCCTACAGGATTCACAGGCCCCACAGGGCCGACAGGTGATACAGGTCCTACCGGACCAACGGGGATTATTGGACTCACCGGACCCACTGGAATGACAGGTCCCACGGGAGCAACTGGACCTACAGGTGCAACCGGGCCAACAGGACCAACGGGGATTATTGGACTTACTGGACCCACTGGAATGACAGGTCCCACGGGAGTAACTGGACCCACAGGTGCAATCGGTCCAACAGGACCAACGGGGATTATTGGACTTACTGGACCCACTGGAATGACAGGTCCGACTGGAGCCACTGGACCCACAGGTGCAACCGGCCCAACAGGACCAACGGGAGTGACAGGGACTACCGGGCCGACGGGCCGTACCGGCCCCACGGGAGCTACTGGACCCAGTGGACCTACGGGTCCGACCGGGTCAACTGGGTCTACTGGACCAACAGGTCGAACAGGTCCGACAGGTGCAACCGGTCCAACAGGAAGTACTGGACCTACGGGTCCGACAGGTTCAACAGGACCACTCGGGCCTACTGGTATTATTGGGCTAACCGGCTCCACAGGACCCACTGGTGCAACTGGACCCACGGGAGCTACAGGCCCTACAGGTCCCACCGGTTCAACAGGACCACTCGGGCCTACTGGTATTATTGGGCTAACCGGCTCCACAGGACCCACTGGTGCAACTGGCCCGACCGGAGCTACTGGACCTACAGGTCCCACTGGTTCAACTGGACCCCTCGGGCCTACTGGTATTATTGGGCTAACCGGCTCGACAGGACCCACTGGTGCAACTGGTCCCACAGGTGCTACTGGACCTACGGGTCCGACAGGTTCAACAGGACCACTCGGTCCTACCGGTATTATTGGATTAACGGGCTCGACAGGACCTACAGGAGCAACTGGTCCCACAGGTGCTACTGGACCTACGGGTCCGACAGGTTCAACAGGACCACTCGGCCCTACGGGAATTATTGGACTAACCGGAGCGACAGGACCCACTGGTGCAACTGGCCCCACAGGAAGTACTGGACCGACCGGCTCAACAGGTCCCCTCGGGCCTACTGGTATTATTGGACTAACCGGAGCGACAGGTCCGACAGGTGCAACTGGCCCCACAGGTGCTACAGGACCTACGGGTCCAACAGGCTCGACAGGACCCCTCGGGCCTACTGGTATTATTGGACTAACCGGAGCAACAGGACCTACAGGTGCAACTGGTCCAACAGGAAGTACTGGACCTACAGGTCCGACCGGCTCGACAGGACCCCTCGGGCCTACTGGTATTATTGGATTAACCGGCTCGACAGGTCCTACAGGTGCAACTGGCCCCACAGGAGCTACAGGACCTACGGGTGCTACTGGGGCAACAGGTCCACTCGGGCCTACTGGTATTATTGGATTAACCGGCTCGACAGGTCTTACAGGTGCAACTGGCCCCACAGGAGCTACAGGACCTACGGGTGCTACTGGGGCAACAGGTCCACTCGGTCCTACAGGTATTATTGGACTAACCGGTTCGACAGGTCCTACAGGTGCAACTGGCCCGACCGGAGCTACTGGACCTACGGGAGCTACTGGGGCAACAGGTACGACCGGCCCAACAGGTCGCACTGGGCCGACAGGATCAACAGGCCCAACTGGAGCTACAGGACCTACGGGTCCGACAGGGTCAACCGGTCCAACTGGATCAATAGGTTTGACAGGAGCAACAGGTCCTACTGGCGCAACCGGACCAACGGGAGCTACTGGACCTACTGGACAGACAGGGTCAACCGGTCCAACTGGATCTATAGGTTTGACAGGAGCAACAGGTCCTACTGGTGCAACCGGGCCAACGGGAGCTACAGGACCTACGGGTCCGACAGGGTCAACCGGTCCAACTGGATCAATAGGTTTGACAGGAGCAACAGGTCCTACTGGGGCAACCGGTCCAACGGGAACTACAGGACCTACGGGTCCGACAGGGTCAACCGGTCCAACTGGATCAATAGGTTTGACAGGAGCAACAGGTCCTACTGGGGCAACCGGTCCAACGGGAGCCACTGGTCCCACGGGTTCAACCGGACCTACCGGGCCAACCGGCCGGACGGGGGCTACAGGTGCAAATGGACTTACCGGATCTACCGGATCTACCGGCCCTACTGGACCAACTGGATCAATAGGTTTGACAGGAGCTACAGGGTCAACCGGAGCTACTGGACCCGCTGGATCTACAGGCTTAGTAGGTGCTACAGGGGCAAATGGACTGACTGGCTCAACCGGACCTACCGGACCTACCGGACCAACTGGTTTAACAGGAGCTACTGGCCCAACTGGAGCTACAGGGAATACAGGCCCAATCGGAAGTGTTGCGCAGGACTTTATCTATGCAGCTCTTCCAAATTCTATCACAGTTACAAATAACAATAATGTTGTTTTTACTCCAGCTTCGGTTGCCGCTCAAGCCCCCAGTTCAAATATTACGGTCGGAGCGGGAGTATTTCAAATTAATAGTACTGGATACTATCAAATTACTTTTGGTGTTTCGGAAAACTCAGCAGGACGTGTGGGATTATTAATAGATGGTACGGGGCCCGCAGCTGCATATACTTTAGGTTTTCCATCACTACTGGGGGGAGAAATCATGATTTCAATGAGCGTGATTGTAAATTTAAGCGCATCGACACCTTTACCCCACACGATAGCACTCAGAAACAATTCAGGCGGTAACATTACCTTGACAAGCTCCGCTGGCACAAGTGGAACAGCTGCTTTTATGACCATAATTAAATTGCAATAGTATAAAAATGAGGCATATTGATCATGATAAAAAAATTGCTTATTACTTTAATGATATGTAATGCTTTTTCACTTTTTTCCAATACGGACCAGAATGCTGAAAGGGAGGAAAAATATACTTTATCCATTTGCGCCCTTTTTACAGATGAAGCCAAGCATCTCAAAGAATGGATAGAATATCATCGTTTAATCGGAGTCGATCATTTTTATTTATATAACAATAATAGCAATGATTCGTTCCTCAAGACTCTCATCCCCTACATTGAAAATAATCTCGTCACATTGAGCTACTGGCCTGATCATTATAAGAAGTTGTATGGAGAAGAAGTCCAGCATTGGTCTTTATCAACGCAAGTTACGGCTTACGAAAATGCAATTGCCTTGAGAAAACATGAAACAGAGTGGTTAATTTGCGCAGATGTTAATGAATTTCTTGCAATCCCCAATCAGGAAGATCTTTTAGATATCCTTCAGCAATATGCGGAGTATCCGGGCATCTTACTGAAGAGTGATTTTTTTGATGTATCGCAACCGTCCATTGTACCTAAAAGAAAGCTTGTCATCGAAACCATTGAGCGGATTGCAGCTCCTCATAAAAATCCCTATGTGGGTGTAGCTAAGATGATTTTTCGACCAAAGCTTTACGCTGGATTCATGTGGCCTCCCTACCAATGCTTTTTTGCTAGCGAACAAACTCCTATTGTTCTACATAAATCCGAACTAAAAGTGAACTGCTACGCGAATCGCTTCTTGAGCTCTCGAGATTCTTATAGGTTCAGAAATAAAATACAAATCAACCATCAAGTAGTTTCCGAAAATGAGATCGATCAACTCCTCGACTTAGGTTATGAAATTGAGGATGAAGAGAGATCGCTCTATCGATTCAAGCCTCAATTGATGAAACAATTAGGCTATGAAGATGGTCTAGGATTTTAAGATCGACGGTTCAAAAATTCGTCTCCCAACTACAACGGTCTCTAAGAGGTGTTATTTCAAAGCGTTGAACGGGTTGATAAAGCTGACGATCAAAGATGCTCCATCCCTGGTTTTTAGCTCCCATCTGATAGAGCGGCAACGTCACAGAGAATTCGGCCTGGTAGATGCTATGGAAAATATGATCCTGGCAAGTGCTTAGCTCCACGGCAAAGAAATCGTTGTATTGAGCCCGTAACCTCACTCGTGCACCTATACTTTTACCACCTCCAGAGGAAGATAAATAATAAGGTCCACCTGCTAAGTAGAGAATGAAGGTCCTATTATTGAAAAAGTAGTGGCCCACTTCCGCGTTGTAGACATCATAAGAGTTTTCTTCTGCATTACAAGTTGCTACGTAGGGGCCTTCATAATTATAGACGGTATGGACATGGCGGTTTTGATGATTGAGGGGTAATGAGCCATTGAGCCGAAAATCCCACTCAGGACCCAGTAATTCAAATCCAAGACCAAGATGGAAATAATGACCCAAACACCCTTGTCGATAATCGAGATAGGCATTACCGCCTATAATGAGCTTATTGTCACGATAGGGATGCCTGCCTATTATGCCCCCATTGACTGCATAGGTATCGTTATAGATATGATGACCGCGCAAATCGACAAGAGGAACTAAAGTTGAAGGCAAATCATAAGGGCCGAATAGGGCCTCTAATGTCGCATATCCGTCTGGATATCCTACACCCTTGCCCTCAATTCCGCGCATCGTGATACGTTTAGGATAAGGATAGTACTCTTTTTGTTGCTCCACATAGGTCGGTTGAGATTTAGGTGAAGAAGAAACCCCTAAGTAGGTGGAGAGACTTTCAAAAATAGGTCCATTGACATTCTCACCCGTTGACAGTTCGGGATTAAAAGGAGAGAAGAATGCCATGTTCTGGGGGCGATTACTCAACAAACCTACAGCAACGCATCCTACTACAAGAATTATACAAAGGACGGTTCGGTATTTGCGTATTTGCAAATGAGCAACTGTTAATGAATTTTTTCTCATTTATTCATTTGCATAATATATTCTTTGTAATTCCAGGCTATAAACATTCTTAATGAATTACACAAGAAATTAATTTTTTATTACTAAAAACACAAATTAACTCTTTGTAAATTATTAAAAATTAACCCTTTAGTAACCCTCGATGATTTAGGAGAACGCTTGTCATTTTCAATTTTTTTCTTGCCATGGATGCCTTTTTTTTTTATCTTCACTCAACATGTCAAAAAATTGTTATATCCCAGAAAGTGTTAAGCACGACTCGGAACTTCCGTAAATAATTATGGAAAATTCACCATCGCAATATTTTTGATAAAAAAATCATGAATTCCCCAGGAGGAACAACATGAAGGGAAAGCGCTATTTAACTTTGCTTCTAACAATACTATGTTCTCAAGTGATCGGGCAATTCACTTGGACAACGCCTACGACCATTTCTGCCCTCGGCTCTAACGCTACAGAACCTCATATCGGTATCGATGCCAGTGGAAATGCTGTTGCTGCCTGGATAGAGGGAACAGTTGTCAAAGCAAAAAGATTGCCAATCGGTGGAAGCTGGACCTCAGCCTCTACCCTATCAGGTAGTGGAGCCACCTCACTTCGTTTGATTATGGATCGTAATGGAAACTCCGCGGCCATATGGTTAGAAGGCGGTGTCGTAAGAGCCTCATCGCAGGCTTCGGGTGGAAGCTGGAGTGCAGCAACCTCTCTTTCCGGATCGGGAACGGCGACATCTCCTGCAATGAATGTAGACACAACTGGTAACGTAGTAGCCGTTTGGGTCCAAACGAGCACTTTGAGTGTTGTCTCTTTACAATCTTCAACTAAGCTAAATGGAGGGAATTGGCAGGCAATACCCGATACAATTTCTGGCTCAACTTCAACACCCAGTTCTCCCTCTGTTTCCATTGGAGCTAATGGAACGGTAGTAGCGGTATGGCATGCAGTGTCAGGAACAAATGACACGATCAATTCCGCAATCAAGACCATTAGCGGTGGTGTGTGGGGGACTCCTCTTGCCTTTTTTGCAGCCAATGCCACCTTTAAGCATAACTATCCTAAAGTTATCGTCGATGCTAATGGGAATGCCCATGCAGTATGGTGGCGCTTCTCACAAACGGGCACCACCTATTCTTCGGCTCAGTTAATAGCTTCCCAGCTGCCTTTAGGGAGCCCCTCCTGGGCTCTCGCCTCGATACTTTCACCCACTCCTAGCTTGAAAAATCCTGCTAATCTCCCTACTCGCTTACAGGTCGATAGCATCGGTAATGTAGTGGCATTTTGGGTTTCCTCCTATGACGGGCAAACTTATAATGTAGAAGCTTCATCTCGGCTATTTGGCGGAAATTGGTCATCATTTTCCCAAATTATTTCTCCCTTTAATCTCTATGGATTCGATGCAGATTGCAGTGTTTCTTCTGCAGGAGATGCACTAGGTGTCTTTATGGCCTACGATGGTTCTTCAATCAATATTCAAGATGTGCATAGCAGCATCGCGAATCCATTTTTTCTTACATGGTCTACTCCTGAAACAATTTCACAAGGCGCTCGGAATTCAACACCTCGTGTCGCTTCTTCTTTAGCCAATACCACTATCAATGCCTGTGCAGTTTGGCTCAATGACAATGGGTCAAACAATGTTATCCAAGCCTCCACAGCAACAGGGAGTGCCGTACTTCCACCTTCTGGTCTAATGGTCAGCCAGAGTAGCAACGGTTTTGGAGTCTTTACCGATTATTACAACACGATTACGTGGACCGCTAGCGCAGATCCCAATATCTATCTCTACCTGATCTACCGGAATGGATTCTATATTGGGGCTGTAGATGCCGGCACTTTGCAATTTGTCGATCACAATGCTATTCAGAGTGGCGCCGTTACCTACGGTGTGACTGCTTATACATTTGATAACACGCAGAGCGCTATAGTGAATGTGAGCTTCCCTTAGAGGTAGCCCACAATTTTTTAACAGCAGGTCATAAAAAAACCTGCTGTAAGGGATCCGGAAGGCGCGTCTTCAACACTGTATGTTAAAGTGGAGTCGCTTCCCTAAGAGGTAAAACACGTAAGAAGCGAAGGCTTCTCTTTTTTACCATAGCTTAGGCGTTGTGACCCCTATGCGAAAAGTATAGTCAAAGAGCAATAACTCTAACGGGATGCCCCAAACAGCAGGCTATTTAAGAATAGCCTGTTTTCTTTTTTAGAGTGTGTATCAAAAAAACTCTTTCATCAATTTTCAAAGAAAGAGGAGCTTTTTCAAAAATTATTTAGGTTTTGTGAGCGTCGGGTAGAGAGAAAAGATCGTGAATAGCTTGCTTAGCAACCTGCCTTCCCATTACGGCGAGGGACTCGGTCAAAGGAATTTCTTTAGGACATACAGCGACACAGTTTTGCGCATTCCCGCATTCGCTAATGCCACCTTTTCCCATAAGGGCACGCGTTCGCTCTTCTGCTTGCATTTGGCCGATAGGGTGCGTATTGAAGAGTCGAACTTGAGAAATGTGAGCTGGGCCGTTAAAGTCCGAATGTGCATTCACTTGGGGACAAGATTCGGTACAACATCCACATGTCATGCAGGTGGAAAGGATATACATGGTATCTTGCAATTTCGGTGCAATGCGCGGTCCAAAGCCTCGATCATAGGAATCTTCGGCATCGATCCATGCATGCACCTTTTTCAAATTGTCGAACATTGAATCGCGCGTAATACAAAGATCGCGCACGAGAGGAAATTTTGTCATAGGAGCTAAAGTAATGACATTGCCTCCAGAAGATTCCAAAATAGGATCGATGAGCGCTGTACATGCTTGACGAGGCTTACCATTGATGAGCATGCTACAAGAGCCGCACACTTCTTCTAAGCAGCCGGCTTCATAAGCAACTGGAGCGACAGATTCTTGCTGGCGATTCTTGGGGCAGCGTTGAATATCCATTAAGGCCGATATGATATTGAGGAGAGGTCTTCGAACAATTTCAAACTCTTCCCAATATTGCTTACCGCGGACACCTCGGTAAATCTTAAGGATAAAAGTATCTTTCATTATACCGCCCTTTCCTAACTTGTTCTCGATACAGTCTTAAATCGGAAATTGAATATTCGCAGGTATATTATCAAGTTTTGGTTGTACTTTTCTGGCTTTGGAGTAATCGCGCAGTATGGGTTTGTGATGGCGAATGTCAACAGGTCGATAGGTAATTTTGGGTTCATCGGGTTCGTAACTGGCGATTGTCGTCTTGAGCCAATTTTCGTCATCCCGCGCAGGAAATTCCGGTTTGTAGTGGGCTCCACGAAACTCATCGCGCAATAAAGCACCCTTGGCAATCACAAGCGCTAGTTCGATCATAGCATCGAACTGGCTAGCAAAAATTAGCGACTGATTAAAGAGCGTGCCCTTATCGTCGAGAGAAATTTTCTTGTACCTTTCACGAATCTTCTTAATCCCCTCAATGGCCTTTTTGAGGTCGTTATTGTTGCGCACGACAGAGACATTCTCCACCATGATGGCAGCGAGTTCATCATGAAGTTTAAAGATATTTTCTCCACCGTCCCTAGCTAAAAGCTCTTCTAAGGAAGCTTGTTCTTTTTCGAGCGCTTCATCATAGATATGCGAGGAAATATTGTGGTGCCTGGTAGAAAGATTCTCTATATAACGTGGAATTTCGATCCCTGCGGTTAATCCCGCAAAAATACAGGAGACTAAAGAATTCGCTCCGAGACGATTGGCTCCATGGTATTGGAATTCCGATTCTCCCACATTGAAACAGCCAGGTATATTTGTCATTTGCCGATAACGAGTCCAGCGATCTTCGTCATCAGCAGCCGGCCAATCGACCCATACGCCTCCCATCGAATAATGAACGGCAGGAAAGATTTTCATAGGGACTTTTCGAGGATCTTCACCACTAAATTTGTGATAAATGGCCAGTACAGACTCGAGCTTGTGTTTTTTCTCTTCCGATAGTTGTGTAACATCCAAGTAGACTTGTTGTTGTCCTTCAATTCCCAGCCCTAAAGCACACACACGAAGTAATTCGCGCGATGCAATATCGCGGGGGACAAGATTACCGAGCGCTGGATACATCTCCTCTAAAAAGTACCATGGCTCGCCTGTACGCCCGCAGGGAATCTCTCGTCCATCGGGTGTGATAATCGTTTTAGAGGCATCTCCATACACCCATACTCGACCACCTTCGCCCCGTGTCGATTCAGAAATAAGGCGTAATTTGTCTTCTCCGGGTATAGCCGTTGGGTGAATCTGTATAAATTCCCCATTGGCATACCAAACTCCTTGCTTGTAAAGACGCCCATTAGCAGCTCCAGTACAAAAGGTAGAATTCGTCGATTTTTTAAAGATCAATCCAGGGCCACCTGTGCCCAGAACGACAGCATCAGCTTTAAGCACTTGCAATTTCATCGTAAAATGGTCGAGCATGACAATGCCATAAGCAGCGCCCTCTTCATTGAGAACAAGACTCATGAATTCGTGATGCTCAAATTTTTCGACGAGCCCTTTTACTTCATAGCGTCGAACCTGTTCGTCAAGCGAATATAAAAGCTGCTGTCCAGTTGATGCTCCACAAAATGCTGTACGATTATAGAGTGTACCCCCGAAACGACGGAAATCGAGAAATCCTTCTGAGGTCCGATTGAAAGGGCATCCAAATCTCTCCATCATCCGTATGATTGCAGGTGCTGCCAAACACATTTCGAGTATGGGGGGCTGGTCTCCCAGAAAATCTCCACCTTTAATCGTGTCGTAGGCATGGATGATAGGAGAATCGTCTTCTCCTTTTAGATTGATCGCGGCGTTAATTCCACCTTGCGCACAAACCGAATGCGACCGTTTAACTTTGGTAACCGAGATGATTTTGACTTTACAACCTTTCTCAGCCAACTTCATCGCAGCAGAGAGTCCCGCTAGACCTCCGCCGACGACTATGACTTCTTTTACAACTTTCATGTTCGTAGATTCACCCAATAGGTCCCCCAAACAGCCGCTAATCCCCAAAATGCAACGATAGCCATTAAGGCCCACGCCACTTTTAGCATACGTCGCTGTGAAAGCATATTTAGAATGACTCCCCATGTGATGAGGAAAGTCCAAAAACCATTGAAGGCATGGAAGCAAGCAGCCAGAACAAAGACTGTATAGATACCGATATAAATCGGATTCTTAAATGTGTCTCGTACAGTAAGAACTGTAGCTGTCCCAAAAGTATCTGTTACAGCAAATACTTCGCCTTTTTTCAATTTCTTATGGCTCGGTGGTCTTCTATCTTCTTCGGCAATTCTCGTAGGATTGTAGATCTCCACATCGAGTCTTTTGGCTATAGAATACAACCCTTCATCTTCATGAAGTTTGACAATGTACTTCTCTTTAGAGTCGGATATTATTTTTTCCGGATATTCAAGGAAGCGGAACTTAACGATGTGAAAAGAGAGAAGAAAAACGAGTATCCAAGAGGTTATTCTCTGCCAGGTATAGGCTTTATTGCGCGGATATTTTAATGCCGGCGTGCTTCCATCAGATGAGGAAGAGTTGAATTTGGCTGTCCATAAATACTTCACACCCCACACAAGGTGGATAAAAATAGGGACACCGAGAAGAAAAATTTCTATCACTTCAAGATAGGGAAGATTGTGAATGCCTTCCACCATCTGGACAAACATGCGTCCATTATCACCCACCCACAGAGCTGCTTGCGAGTTGACGAGAAGATGTTCGAATAAAAATAGGACGAGCCACAATCCCATTAAGGAATGAAGACGGCGCCACAGAAAAGTTTTTGTTAATACTGACGTGCCCATAAGGGCCGATACTAATGGCTTAAATATCTTTTGGGAAAGAAAAAAATTGCATGGCGTTTTCTGTCGTGATCGTCGCCATCTCTTGCAACGAAACCTTCTTGAGATCAGCTAAGGTCTGTAACGTCTCGACAATAAATGCGGGCTGATTTTGTTGCCCTCGTTTCGACTGAGGAGCTAAAAAGGGGGCATCTGTTTCAATAAAGAGATTCTCGTTAGGAATGATTACTGCTACATCGCGCAACTCTTGCGATTTCTTATAGGTTAGAATCCCACTCATCGAAATCTTCCATCCCCGCGCAATTCCTTCTTTTGCTTCTTCTTGGGTACCGGTGAAACAATGTAGAAGTAATGGACCTTTGTAGTGGGCATCGGCCAAACGAAACAGGTCAGAAAATGCATCCCTACAATGAATGATGAGGGGTAATCCTGTATCCTGAGCAAGGGCAAAATAACGAATGAGGTATTCTTGTTGTTGCTCTCGTGGAGAATGTTCGTAAAAATAATCCAAACCTGTTTCGCCAATCGCAACAAGTTTTTTCTCCTTAGCTGCTTTTTCGACAAAAGGAAAAAAAGAGGCGCCTTCTTTCGCCACATCGTGAGGCGTTGTTGCGGCCGCATTGAAGACCAGATTTGTACGAGCTGCTAGGGTTAACCCATCTAGTAAAGTTTGTTCATCTGTACAAATGTTGACAATCCGACAAACCGATGCAACTTTTGCATGCTCGAGAATCTGATCGACTTGTGGAAGGAGGGCCGTACTTGTTAGATGTGCATGAGAATCTGTAATGATCATATCGCTATCCTAGCAAAAACGCTTCTATCAGTACTAGGTAGAAAAAGATTGTTAAAAAAATTTTCTATCCATAATCTTTGTGGATTTAATTAGGGAATTTGATTTTATCGAGCAAATATAATTAGAGAATCGTTTTTTATAAAATGTTATTATTATGGCTTCATCAATTAACTTATCTTCATCCTCTTCTTTTCCAAAAAATCATCACCATTTATTGGCCAAGCATGAGCGAGCCGCAAGCGTGCAATTTAAAGAAATGCCTCAGGAAATAGAGGAGCACATCAGCAGCTTTCTTTCATCACGAGATATAGGCAGTTTAAGTACAGTTGATATTTCCACGCGTAAATCTCTGGCTCAGCTACCAGCAAGGCGTTTTTATCTTGATCAAGTTTCGCAAAAGCTCTTAAGGGATTTAGCAAGAGAAGGATGTGTTTCGCCGTGTCTCTCAACAGGAAATCCTGAAAAGAAATGCCTTAAGCATAGTGTGGCGTTTATTTTTGGTGGATTAGTCGCAGGAGTTCAATTCGTGGGGCTTCATATTTTATACTCGAACAGGATAGAACGTTCAGCCGTAAATACGGGTATCACGCTAGGCTTGAGCCTACTGGGTGGTCATATGTTCGCCGTTCTGGTCGATAAAATTCAAACAACGGTTAGGAATAAGTTTTTTATCCAAAATTTTAGCAAGCTTCTTCACCGCTATGTAACACTGCGAGTGAAAATTAAAACTGGTGAGAACGCGCAATTACGAATAGCAAGAGATGCACTGGTCAACCGTATAGTCTATTTGATTAATCATACGATTTATGAAGAGCGAGTGATAAATGCCACTGGCAAACGCCGGTGTATACAACGCGTACTCGATGCAGCTCTACATGCAATTGATAGAAAATTGGAGAATGCAAGATTGAATAGTATTGTTCGCTCTGAATGTCTGGAGCATATCCAAGAAGAGGTTTGGGAACACCGCCTAATACCTTTGGCTTCTGCTTCCTATTCCTGGCAGGCAGATTTTGAAGGTCATGAATTACGAGCTTTATTTACTTAGAGGGTATAGTCAAATGAATTCCCTTTTTTTTGATAGGATTGAAAATGGGAATTAATTCTTCTGGATGCTACATTTCGGAAAGAGGGTCATCGATATGTCATATCCCCTGTTGGCGAGTTCGTCGAAAATTTTCGTTAGCGCTTACGCTGATTCGGATGTTTTTGGAAAACTCATCTTAATCGCTTTAGGTGCGCTTTCTATTATTTGCTGGATTGTCCTTTTACATAAATTGTGGCAAGCACGACAAGTGCGAGCACTTTGCCAAAACTTCTATCAGGCACTGAATCGAGAAAAGCGTCCTATTTTATCTATAACATTGGCTTCTCTCCCCCAATCGCGTTTTAAAGAAATTGGGAATCCTTTTGCCTATATCCTGGAGACTATTCAAAGAAAAAGCGTTGAAATTTTGGAAAAAAACCATTTCTTTTTACAGAACAATTTTTCTAAAGAAAATACGCCTGCAGTCTTCTTATCGCGTGAAGATCTCGATCTATTAGAATCTGAAGCCTCATCGGCCATTGCTAAACAAGCGAAACAGCTAGATAAAAACCTTTTTATACTTTCGACGATCATTACATTAGCTCCATTTCTGGGACTTTTAGGAACCGTTTGGGGTATTCTCGTAACTTTCTCTGCTCTCCATGCGGGTGGCGCAGCGGGCTCTAATTCCATGATCTTAGGGGGATTGTCTACTGCTCTTGTGACAACGGTTTTAGGACTCGTCATTGCTATACCTGCCTTAGTCGCACATAATTCTCTTCGAGCCAATTTACGCAACATTCAGATCGATATGGAAAATTTCTCGTACGAGATTCTAGGACAAATGGAGATGGAATATCGCCGCGTTGCTGTAGAGTAAAATTAGGGATCTATGAGAAAACTCAGAAGAGTAGCCCCTGCCGAAGAAGAAAGCCTTATCAATCTCACGCCGCTCATCGATGTCGTTTTCGTCGTCTTGATTATGTTCATTATCGTGGCTCCCTTATTAGAAACTGACCGCGTTGAATTAGCGACTCATCACATTCAAGAGAATAAAAAGACAGCGTCATCACAAGAAGGCGAAACGCTTATGATCCACGTGCATCGCGATAACTCTATTTTTTTAAATTCACGTAGAGTGGATGCAACTGAACTCCCCAATCTTCTTCAGCAGGCTTATACACGCTCTCCTCAGCGAATCCCCCAAGTATTCCACGACAAAAAAGCCTATTTTGAAACCTACCAAACAGTAAAAGATGCTCTAGAAACAGCTGGGTTCCGCGAGATGGATGTAGTTTTAAAACCAAGTGATTAATGCATGGAGTTTTTTAAAAAAAGGTTTCAAAAGAACCCTATACAATTTTCTCTTAGTTTTTTAGTCGTCGCATGCCATCTTTTTTTTTTCGGGTACCTCTTAGCTACAAAAAAAACAACCGCAAATCAATCAGTCTTTTCCCCTTTCCTTCTTGGAGCGAAGAGATGTAAATTTTTGGTTGCCCCATCTTGTAAGACACATAAACAAAACGTTCATTGGGAGCAGCGCCTTCCGAAGGAAGAAATACGGGTGTGATGCAATAGCTACTTTCATGGGTTACCTGTTTGGCATTGGAGCCATCCCAATCGCATTCCCAAATTTCCGAAGTCCATTGGCGGCTTTGAGGAGCAATTGGTTTTTGCAAGCAGAAAAGCAGACGGGAGTGCGCAGCTCCGTCAGCATTGTAGAGAGTTTTACTCAAAATATCCGCTAGACGATGAACTTGTTGTCGATCTTTTCCCAGGTCACCCGTTAGCGCCACTTGAGGCAAATGTTTGAGTGTTCTTCCAAGAACACTAAAGCAACTAATCGTAAGTGTCTTATCGGTAACTTTGCCGAGGATGACATGTGCCGCTCCTTTTTCCTTCCATATTCTCGGGGAAAAAGCTACCTGCTTATCACTGCTTTTTACCTGCTCTTCTAGAAAAGAATCTCGTGTGAGTAAACTTGTGTACCCACCATGACGCAGATCGTATTTGAAAATGTCGAGCAATTTAGAGGC
>Ga0207143_1029_pt2 | contig 28593 bp, 26 predicted proteins | sample Alteio_BWMinHeat_3_FD_153566 | JGI IMG/M metagenome (GOLD analysis project Ga0207143, IMG submission 153566) | Enriched cells from forest soil in Barre Woods Harvard Forest LTER site, Petersham, Massachusetts, United States -... | ecosystem: Environmental > Terrestrial > Soil > Temperate forest >... | reverse complement strand
TTTATGACCATCCTTCCCACCCGCACGGCTTTCCGCTTGATGTTCATTTTCAGTGGTGAGAACGCCAAAAATAACAGGAATTTCTTGTTCTAACATCACACGCTGACAACCATTGCTGACTTGTTGACACACATAATCATAATGATCCGTGTCACCTCGAATCACAGCACCCAAACAAATAATCGCAGCATATTTTTTTGTTTTCGCTAACTTTTGTGCGGCGAGGGGGATTTCAACTGCACCCGGTACTTTCACGGTAAAAATATGACTATCAGGCACATCGCGTTCTTTTAAGCGATTCACTGCACCGTGTAATAATTTTTCGGTAACAAATGAATTAAATTCACTGACGATAATAGCAAATTGGGTACTCATAGATGGGTCCTTTGTTATTCACAAATAAAATCAAAATTAATGACATGATTTAATTTTTCATTTTTTGTTTTTAAGTAATATAAATTATGTTCATTATGGAAAGAGGGCATGGGTTCACGAATCACTGTTTGAATGCCATATTTCAATAAATCATTTTCTTTATTTAAGTTATTGGTTAGCAAGCGAATTTCTGACAAGTTCAAATTACGTAAGATATTGGCTGCCACCGCATATTTTCTTGAATCAACCGGCAATCCCAAGGCTTTGTTTGCTTCTACCGTGTCATACCCTTGATCTTGCAATGCATAAGCACGAATTTTATCGAATAAGCCAATACCGCGTCCCTCTTGGTTCAAATAAATTAACATGCCACCTTCTTGGCTAATCCGTTGCAACGCATAATGTAATTGTTGATGGCAATCACAGCGTTGTGAGCCAAACAAATCGCCAGTGACACAAGAGGAATGAATACGGACTAAACAGGGTTTGCTAGATTCACTCTTTTCCTTTTGTAAGACCAAATGGGTATCTTGCGTGACCTTATCTTTTATGACAGTCACTTTAAATTCGCCATATTGTTCAGTCGGTAGGGTAGTTGAAGCTTGATCTACCACTAAGTTTTCATGCTGTAAACGATAGGTAATAATATCTTCAATGGATAAAATCGAAAGCTTGTGTGTTTCAGCAAAGGCTTCGATTTGTTTACCATGTGCCATCGTGCCATCGGCATTCATAATTTCACACAATACAGCGGCGGGTTTTAAACCAGCCATACGAGCCAAATCAACCGCACCTTCTGTATGGCCTTGTCTTGCGAAAACGCCGCCAGGATTGGCTTGTAAAGGGAAGATATGACCTGGACGTGCAAGCGCATGCGGAGAGACATTTGTTTCAATGGCGGTTAAAACAGTTTTTGTTCGATCAGCAGCAGAGACACCGGTGGTAATCCCTTCTTTAGCATCAATGGATACCGTAAAAGGTGTGCCGCGGTAACTGGTATTATCGTGTTCCAATACCATTTGTGGTAATTCTAATTTTTCTAACTGCTCAGCTGTCATGGCAAGACAAACAATACCACTGCCATGTCGAATCATGAAATTCATCGTATCTGATGAGATTTTTTCAGCAGGAAGAATCAAATCGCCTTCATTTTCGCGATCCGCATCATCCATGAGAATCACCATTTTCCCTTGTGCTAAATCCGCTAAAGCGCGTTTGACACGTTCAATTGGTGTTAGCATGCGAGTATGCTCCAAGTAATTTTTCAATGTGTTTGCTCATCATATCTATTTCAAGATTCACGATTGCGCCAATTTGATATCGATTAACGGTAGTGACCGCTTGCGTGTGTGGAATAAAAGTGACGGTAAACCAATCACTGGTTGCATCAATGATGGTAATACTCATGCCATCGATCGCAATGTACCCTTTGTTAATGAGATATTTCGAAAAACGCGGCGGGATGCTGATTTTGACTAATAATGCGCTGCTATTGTCATTTTTAATATCAAGAATTTTTCCCATTCCATCCACATGCCCTTGTACATAATGGCCGCCGATGCGGGAGGTTAGTTTCATAGACCGTTCTAAGTTGACAGGGTCGCTAACGGATAATTGATCTAAATTGGTCAGTCGCAGCGTTTCGGGTACCGCAGTGACGTTAAAGGATTGATCTGAAAATTCTGTTACTGTCAAGCAAACACCATTGACAGCAATACTATCGCCGATAGATAAGTCATCTAAGTTGATTTGTGGGGAGATAACAAATGATTTGCAACCATCGTTTATCGTTAAGTGTGTGATAGTGCCGATTGTTTCAACAATGCCGCCGAACATGGGTATCTCCTATGATTGCTGTAAAATGATGGTTGCCATTCATTTCGGTATAAACTAAGTCTGGTAAAAATTGTTTTTGTTCTCTTGCGCCGATAATGGTTGGTGCAAGATAAACATGGACTTGATTGATTAACGATTCCTTAAAGAAATTGTCTAGGGTGGTCATCCCGCCTTCTACTAAAAGACTAGCGATTTTTCTTTTTCCTAATTCTATCAATAACGCGTGTAAATCAACTTGATTATCACGATTTGCTGGTAATACCAATACGTCGATATTTTTTTCTTTTGCTTGTTTTAACCAATGTGGATCAGCAGCATCCGTGGTCGCGATAATTGTTTTGTCCGAACTAAATAAATGAAGATCGAATGCTAGTTGACCTTTAGAAGCAAGCACGATGCGTATGGGTTGTTTCTCCGCTATCTGATCGACATATCGTACTGTTAATAAGGGATTATCACTGATCGCTGTTTTTGAACCAATTAAAATGGCATCCACTTGCTGTCGAAGTTGGTGTGCGTGTTGATGTGAAGATTCATTAGAAATCTTTTTATCATCATTCGTCGGTGTAATCGTTTTTCCATCCAAGGACATTGCCCACTTAGCGGTAACAAACGGTGTTTTAGTGGTGATGTAATGAAAGAAAACGCAATTGAGTTGTTTGGCTTCTGTTTCTAATAACCCTACTTCAACCGGGATACCTGCATGGCGTAAGGTTTCAATGCCTTTTCCTGCAACTAAGGGATTAGGGTCTAAACAGGCTACGAATACTTGTTTAATACCTGCTGCAATGAGCGCATTCGTGCAGGGTGGTGTTTTACCATGGTGGCAGCAGGGTTCTAAGCTGAGATAGACGCTTGCGCCTTTTGCCGCAATACCCGCTTCTTGCAACGCATTCACTTCAGCATGCGCACAACCGGGTTTTTCATGAAATCCTTGCCCAATGATTTGACCATCTTTGACAATCACACAACCCACCATCGGATTAGGCGAAACCGACAAACGGCCCTTTTCCGCCAAATTTAGCGCGATTCGCATGAAGTCTTGAGGTGTGCTTTTACTCATTTAATAAGCCCGTTTTTATAATCTATTCAGGGACTTATAATTAAATGGACGCGAGAGTGCGCCATCAAATGTCTCTTCTTGCATCCGGACTATGACCGTCGGCTTTGGAATCACACCAAATCTGCTGACCTTTTTCGATTAGAAAAAGCGCTCGCGGGCTTTTCTCGGCTTGACCCGAGAATTACCGCCGGTAGGGATTTTCACCCTGCCCTGAAGATAGGTCAAAATTAAGCTTTTGGGGGGAGTTTGTCAATTGGGATGATGTCGTGGTGGGAGCGTATCTCATCATTGAATATTGTAGCAAATCCAGCTACAATCATAGCTGAATTTGCTACAAATTGGGTTGATAATATGCCAAATACAGGGTCATTTTTATTTTCAGAATCTAGACGAAAAGTACTAGGTTTGTTGTTATTACATCCTGATGCCCGTTACCATGTTCGTGAAATTGCTCGGCTAACCAATACATCAGCAGGTAGCCTTCATCGCGAGTTAGCCATGCTTGCGAAAGTAGGAGTGTTAATACGTCAGGTGAGCGGTCATCAAGTATATTATCAAGCAAATTTAAAGTTCCCCATTTTTTCAGAGTTAGCCAGTATTCTGCGCAAAACTTCCGGCTTAGTTGACGTGCTAGCAGAAGCATTAGTTCCAGTCGCAAATAAAATTGAAATCGCTCTCATTTTTGGCTCCGCAGCAAAAGGAACAGAAAATATGGGTAGTGATGTTGATGTGCTAATCATTGGTAAGATTAGCTTTAAGGAAGTTGTATCGGCTTTATATGAGTCACAAGCTATGATTGGACGAGAAATAAATCCAAAAGTTTACACACGTGATGAATGGCAAAAATTAATAGAAGATAAAAATGGATTTATTCAAGAGGTAATAAAAAATCCAAAGCTATTTATTTTAGGAGAGAAAAATGAGCTTAACAAATTTGATCGGGATCAGTTGTAGCCTGGACACGCTTTGTGTGTCCAGGGAATGGGCTTATTTGGGTATTTGTCCCTGGACACACAAAGCGTGTCCAGGCTACATATTTAATTTCTCGGTTTCAGACAAGCACCGACAACCCAGGTGAGCTCGATTTACACAAGCTTGATGGGTCGGTTGTGGCTCGAATAAAAAGCATGCTTTTTATATCCGATTCCACAAGTCTTGCGGCCAGGTTGTTGGGTTGGGTACTTGTTTGCGAGCGAGTGGATGACAGGATGTCATCCTTAACGCCAGGGATGGCGTGTTTCGAGCGGGCAAACAAGTACCGAACCTAACGACCTGGCCTTCAAGGAAAGAGTTTGAGAAAAACGCAATGGTTCCCTGGACACAAAGAGCGTGTCCAGGCTACATTCTTAAACTTTCATCGGCAGAATGACCAACTCCTTCCCCTTCAAATGCAAGTTCCGCTGCATCGTCAGCGCTGTTTCATTGTGTAGGAATCGCGTCACAAAATTATCACGATCAAAAATAAGTTTACTCGCGAAGAAAATACAGTTGGAATATTTTTTCGAGACTTTCTCAGCAATGTGATTTAATTCATCAACGGTGTCTGTGCCGAAAGCCGCGTATTCTTCCGCTGCGATGCCATATTGGTGACAATAATCCACAAAGTATTGTAATTTTTCTTTCACATGATGGCGTAAGGTTTTTAGTTCTTGTTGTCCTGCAAAGCTTCCTACGTCCACCACGCCTGCGCTGATAAAGACAAAATTTTTAAAGTGATGCGGGAACATGCGGATGACATTTAATAAGGTGTGCATCGCCACACCTTGGCTTTTGCCGACTAAAATGACGGCGGTCGGTTGGTGATGATCAATGGTAATATTATTTTGCGTATGTACGATGGGTTGTTTGAGTTGAATATCAATTTGGTTTAATTTCACGTTAAATCGTTTGTAGTGGCGCTTGATCAATAAGCAAATAAAGACGACGGCACAAGTGACCACAACGGTTAACCAACCACCCGATTGAAATTTAGAAAATAATGTCACACAAAGAATACTGCTTGTGATCAAAAAAGCAAAAAAGGAAAACATTAATCGCCAAAGCCAATGTAAAGATGCTTTCGTGCGATGGCGCGCCCAATAGACACACATGCCAAACAGCGTTAGTGAAAAAGTCACAAATACATTAATACTGTATAACACCACGAGTAGTGATACCTTGCCTCTACACCAAAGTAATATGCCTAAAGCAAAAATACCAAAAAGAAAAAGACCATTTTGAATCACAAGACGAGAAGAAAGATGGCGGAAACGATTTGGCATCCAGCCATCGATGGCCATGTTGGCAAGTACACTGGGGCCGGCCAGAAAACCCGTATTAGCCGCTAAAAATAATAATCCGGCTTCTAATAACAATGTGAGTAATAAAACTAAATTGCCAAGATGCGAATCGCCTAAAATAGAATGAAACACAACCGCATTCAACGTTTGACCGACAGTAGGCTGCGGTGCCCACAATAGATAAAGCAAGATGATACCGCCGGCCGTCATACTTAATGACACTGCCATATAAAACATAGTCCATTTACCCGTTGCTACACGTGGTTCTCGTAAACGGTTAACGTTATTGGAAACCGCTTCAAGACCAGTATAAGTACCACTACCGAGTGAGTAAGCATGGAGGATTAAGGCAAGAACCGGTACCCACCCAATGGCAGTAATCGTTTGCTGTGTCTCATTGATGGTGTGCGGTATGATTAATGATAAATCGTGGCGGTGTGTCGCAATGCCATACACAATTAAATAAATGTGGATGATAAAAAACCCAAGAAAGATTGGTAAAAGAAATTTAATGGATTCTTTCATGCCTCGCATATTCAGCAGCAATAAAACAAAAATAAGCGCGACTTCAGCCAGTAATTTATAAGCCAGAAAACTAGAGGGCAATAAGCTAAAAAAAGCATCCATCGCGCTTGCCGTTGAAACAGCAATCGTTAAGGTATAGTCCACAATTAATGCCGCACCGGAAATTAATCCAATATGAGGACCCAATAATTGCGAAGCCACTTTATAGCCGCCACCACCACTGGGAAAAAGTTCAATGACTTGGTTATAACCCAGCGAAATCACAAAAACAGTGATGGCAGTTGCAATCGCAATATACAACGCAAAATGCGTATGTGTACCAAGTGCAATATAAGCTTCTTCAGGACCGTAACAAGAAGAAGATAATCCGTCTGCACCCAAACCCACCCAAGCGAGAAAGGCAATTAATGAAATATGACGAGTGATATTTGGGTTAAATGGATTTAAGGGATTCCCTAGAACCAATTGTTTAAATTTTTTTGTCGAAACCATTATCGCATCCCACTACTTAAGGTTGCATTCGGAGCGCGCCATCCAAACGAATGACTTCACCATTTAACATGGGATTCTCGATGATATGCGAAACAAGCATGGCATATTCATCTGGATTCGCCAAGCGGTGGGGAAAAGGAACGGAGGCAGCGAGCTTGGCTTTGGCTTCCGGAGGAAGTTTATCAAACATAGGCGTATCAACTAAACCAGGGGCAATGGCGTTGACCCGAATGCCAAATTGAGCTAATTCACGGGCGGCGGGTAAAGTGAGACTGACAATCGCACCTTTGGAAGCACTATAAGCTGTTTGACCGATTTGGCCCTCAAAAGCAGCAACAGAAGCCGTGTTGATGATCACACCTCTTTCGCCTGATTCACTTGGTTGAAGCGGTATCATGGCGCTTGCTGCAAGGCGCATCACATTGAAGGTGCCAATGAGATTGATCTCAATGATTCGTTTAAATTCTTCTAAGGACATTGGGCCATCTTTGTTCACCATCCGTCTGCTATGTGCAATTCCAGCGCAATTAATGCAAATTCGAGCAGGCCCATGCTTTTTTTCAGCTATCGCAATAGCTGATTTAACACTTTCTTCGTTAGTGACATCACAAGGAATGGCTATGCCAATATTTTCTTTTGGGTTCGGGTTAATATCCAAAAGCGCAATCTTGGCGCCATGTTGGCTTAATCGCCGTGCGGTAGCAGCTCCCATGCCTGAGGCACCGCCAGTAATGATGACGGCGGTATTGGCTAACTCCATGGTAACGGTTCCTTTAGGAAGTCAATCGAGTGATTATAAATGAGCTTGATGTCTTATGCCAAACATCCTCGACATCTCAGAATAACTAGCCAATAATTAATATTTGCACGCGCGAAAGGACATCACAGATGAAAATGCTGGTTGCGGTAAAACGTGTGCCCGATTATAACGCATCCATTAGAATTAAATCAGATGGATCAGGTGTTGAAACCGCGAATGTGAAAATGGTAATGAATCCATTTGATGAGATTGCTGTCGAAGAAGCTGTTCGACTGAAAGAAAAAGGAATGGTAACGGAAATTATCGTAGTATCGATTGGTAATGATGCTTGCCAAGAAACCCTACGCACCGCATTGGCAATGGGTGCGGATCGAGGCACTTTGGTTAAAACCACAGAAGACATTCAACCATTAGCTGCGGCTAAAATATTGGCTGCAATCGCTAAGCAGGAAACGGTCCAATGCATTATTTTAGGCAAACAAGCCGTCGATACGGATCATAACCAAGTGGGTCAAATGTTAGCGGGCTTATTAAATTGGCCGCAAGGGACATTCGCTTCGCAAATTGATTTTCATGATGAGGGTGTGAGTGTCACTCGTGAAATTGATGGAGGATTAGAAACCTTATTTCTTCAATTACCTGCCGTGATAACCACGGATTTACGTTTGAATGAACCGCGTTATATTTCATTGCCGAATATCGTACAAGCTAAACGAAAGACGATTGCTGTGGTTCCTATCGAAACCTTATCAATCGAATTTGCACCGCGTATTAAAATGTTAAAAGTCACCGCGCCTGAAAAGAATCGTGCCGGCAGACGGCTTGAAACCGTGACGGATTTGGTGGACAAGTTAAAGCATGAAGCGCAGGTGATTTGATGAAAACACTTATTGTGGCAGAGCATGATAATCAACGTATCAAATTAGCGACTTATCATACCATAGGAGCTGCTGTTCAATTAGGGTATGAAATCGATTTGTTGGTTATTGGAGAGCAATGCCAGGCTGCTGCTGAAAAAGCGCGCCTTTTAACTTCCGTCAAACACGTACTTGTAGCAGACAATGCTGTTTATGCACATCAGTTGGCAGAAAATACGTCGGCTCTGATTGCTGAAGTGGGAAAAAACTATGATTATATTCTCGCGGGAGCGACGACTTTTGGGAAAAATATCTTGCCCCGCGTGGCCGCTTTATTAGATGTGGCAATGATCAGTGATGTCACCAACATTGTGTCCGCAGATACTTTCGTTCGGCCAATTTTCGCGGGTAATGTACTTGCGACAGTACAGACGAGTGATAAAATTAAAATACTGAGTATTCGAACCACCGCTTTTCCAGCAGTGAAAGAACTTGCTTCGCCTTCTGTGGCGTTACAATCGATTACGCAAGCGATACCTAACATCCAATCTCGATTTGAAAAACAATCTTTAACCCAATCCGCTCGTCCTGAATTAACTTCCGCTCGCATCGTGATATCTGGCGGACGCGGGTTAAAGAGTGCAGAAAATTTTAAATTATTAGAATCAGTAGCAGATCAGTTAAATGCAGCTATTGGCGCTTCTCGCGCGGCAGTGGATGCAGGCTTTGCACCAAATGATTATCAGGTTGGACAAACCGGAAAAGTGGTGGCGCCTGATTTATATATTGCAGTTGGTATTTCTGGTGCGATTCAACATGTTGCAGGGATGAAGGATAGTAAAATTATTGTGGCAATTAATAATGATCCTGATGCGCCCATTTTTCAAATTGCGGATTATGTGTTGGTTGGGGATTTGTTTACCATTTTGCCGCAGCTGCAGGCGGAATTGAAAAAGGTGTCATCATCATAACCCTCACATAATGCTATAATAAACAGAGAACCATCTGCAGGGATAAACGAGGATAACCCTATGACTTCAAAGGATAAATACACTAAACCATTGGAAGACGATGAAGACGAGTCTGGCGGAAGTACCGGTACAGGTACCGGTACAAGCGGCCACATTGAATTCCGAGATTTTTTAGTCAAACCGGATCATCGCCGTGATGATTTATTATCGCCTGAAGAAAAACGCCGTTTACTGATTGTTCATCGAGATGTGAATGAGTGGCGGGTAAAAAAACAAAAAGAAACGCGCGATATACGTAAACAATTAAAAGACGGGAAAATATCACTAAGAAACTTTAGACAAGGATTAGGCGGCGGTGGAATCGCATCGGGATATAAAGCGAATCCAGCCTTAAAAGACAAAGCACAATTTAGCGGGATCGATAGACAAGAAAATATGTTACCGACGGAAAATGTATCCGCAACCAATGAAGAACAACGCGATGAATTGCAAGCGCGTTTAGAAAACCGGCTGGCTAATACGCTTAAACCCGGTTTTAATCCTAAACTCAAACCGTATTAAGGCTAAGACATGTCAACGCTTGCTGATGCCATTTTAAAAGAAGATATGAAAAGTATTCGCCAGTGTTTAAGCTATGGTGAAGATGTGAATCAAATTGATGAATATGGATTTACGCCTTTAATTGAAGCGGCGATTGTCGATAATGTTGAAATTAGCGAATTTCTCATTGCAAATGGCGCAACGCCTAATTTACAAGATGTGATTGGTGGAACCCCCCTACATTGGGCAGCTGAAAATAATAACCTTGAATTATGCGAATTACTGTTGGAGGTAAATGCCAACCCAAACGCATATAATTTTGCTGGGCAGTCTGTATTAGTGATGCCAACTCTGCGTCGCCAAACCGAATTAAAACAAATCTTGATACGAAATGGCGCTGACCCTGCGTTTGCACAAGATTATATCCAAACAAAAATGCTCGGGCACTTGTTTGAATTGGTTGGAACTGCAAATATTATCGATCCGGCGAATCAATTTGTTGAAGTTGATTTTGAAGGATATTTTTTGGAAGTGACCTTAGGATTAATTGCGGAATCTGTTTCGCAATTTCAAAATCATTTTGCGCTTCGCCAATTACGACGATATTCGGGATTGGCACAAAAGATGGTAGAGGTGCTTGATCGCGCCTCTCAGTTAATTAAATATCAACAATATCGGGTTGACACCAGCAAATATGAATTGCTCATCAATGAGTATATAGAACAAGAACCCTTAATTATTCCAGTTGGTTATGAGGGACACGCAATCACTTTTATCCGTTACGAAGATATTTGGGTCAAATGCGATAGACGTGAAGATAGCCGCCTCTATGACAATATTATGATATATCATGTTGAACGTCCGGAACGATTGACGACGGAATTTGTGAAAGACTTAATTTATAAAAAAAATAGCGATCGTTTTATTAATCAAGAGGTCGATCGAATATTGGGACTGAAACCTTTGACTGAATTAAAAATAGAAGCTCAGGTTAGCGGCAATTGTTCCTGGGCAAATGTGGAAGCAACGATTCCCGCTTTGTTTTATCTCATGATCAGCGCAAATCAAGAATCGCAAACAGCCGGATATAACAAAACCTTGGCATTAAACTTTTTTCATCGTTGGCGAGAATGGAATAAGGAAAGAGCGCTCAATTTTTGTATTCAAAGTTTTAAAGAAGGTGATGCAATACGCAAAGCCTGCAAAGCTGAAATATTAGCTGCCATTTTATTTCAACATGCGAATCCAAAAAATGCAGCTGAGGCTGATCGTTTCGAAACGATTCTTTCTGTGCTAATCAATTCACCCTATGAATATATTTTAAAAAATTATGTCAAAGTCTACTACTACCAAACTGGGACGGAAGAAGGCAAGCGCTTCTTCGAGCTGTTAAAAAGTCATGGCGTTAAAGTGTAGCCCGTACACGCTTTTTGTGTACGGGGAATTGCCCTTGCTAACGTTCCCGTACACAAAAAGCGTGTACGGGCTACAGGTTCCTTCGAAATTATGTTGATGGTAATACTTCAATGGTTTCAGCACCCAATTCTTTAAAATATTCATAACTCATAAAATAATTACCTTGGTATCCCGCACGTGGCCCCCAAGAGTTACGTAAAATAAAAGCACCGACGTGCTTTGAACCATCCGAGCCGGTAATAATGGCGTTATCATCATATCCTACAATGATAATCGCGTGCCCAGCGTGGATTTTATGCTTGAGAATATTGCTTTTGATTTCGGGTGTCATAATCCAGCTATCCGCATAGGTTTTTGACCTGTAATGACCATAAGCACCAACCCCGCCTTTATTGGTATCTAACAAAAACCCGATCACGACGCGATGTTGATTAGTCAGCGCTTGTTTTACTTGACCAAAGACTTGTCCCATACGTGAAAGTGGTGAGAATGCATCTTTCATTTCCAAATAAGTTCGTATAGAAATGCTGGACATAATGGGTTCACTATGTAACCTAAAGTCTTCCGTCGACATGGGGTGCCCAATGTTGTTGGGATCTGTTAGAGGATATTCTTTTTCACCAGCGCAACCAGTGGCTTGTTGATATGATTTTGAAATAATCCCATATTGTTTGATTTGATCTAAGATGATGCTATTGGTGGATCCATCCCAACCATGATGCGTGTTAGAAGTGGTTGGATGGAGATAATCGGTGAGCTCCAGATTGCATAATTGGCTAATATAGTCGTCTTTGCTATAGACCGCATCAATGATGGCGGTTGATGCAAAGGTTGCACAAGTACCATGTATGCCTTGATCAAGTACGGGAACGCTATTCATTCCCAAATCAACTTGAGAGGGTAGAGTCATTGTCGTTGTTGGAGTTGAAGAGGCAGAATCCAGGGATTTCATTTCGTTATCCAAATATTGTTGTGCTTGTTTGGATAAGACAATCTGTTGTAACAAGATATGTTTGATTTCACCGACTTCTTCTGATTGAGGAGATGAAGCGGCTGATAATGTCATTAATTTTTGAGGTTGTTGTTTAGAAGAGTGAAAAGAAGGCGTGATCACCGTTCCAATAATGTTCCCGATTACTTGAACGGAGGGAGTTTCTGCAAAGACCTGAGAGACACACATTACGCTTAGCAAAAACATTGTAAATAATTTGTTCTTTTTCATGATACACCCGCTATTCATCAAAATTTTCGGGATAGTATCACAAGGCTTTGCTGGATTACGAGAAATAACAATCCACTATGGTGCCATCTTGAATCCATGCTGTTAATTTTTGATCCAACGAAAAGTGTGGGTCTTCATTAAGCGCAGCTTCGAGTGCATCAGAGACGGAATGATTGTCTTGCAGAGAGGAAAGAAAAATAAAATCAGCGGGTGTGAGGGGAAGAAGAGAAATATCTAATTGTCGGCGAATAATCAATAAATCAACTCCGGCTTCACTCAAATCAATGTTTTCATCTATCTTGGTTTCACATAAGTCGATAATACGAAGAATAGGATAATAAAATTTCATGACTTTTGCTGCAGGATGCAAGACAAAGTGTAATTGATCATATTGTTCAGGCGAGACGTTTTTTAATAAATGCGGATCAAAAGGGCCATGTGTACCAGCCGTGCTTAAGAGATGGCAAGTCCATTCAAATTGCGCCACCTCCGCCAAATAAATTAAATCCTTCACGGCTTGGTATCCCGCTAAGAAATGACTAAAGTACGCGCCGTATTCATTTAGATCTCCACTTCTGGAATGATATTGTTTGATATAAGCTTTGGCGGTTACACGAAAAAAATCATCACCCACTAATTTGACAATTAATGGATAAGTATTGCGTAAACATTCTATTAATTGGGACAAGGCTTGGTTTTGATAGATCCGGATATTTTGCGCAGGCAAAATAAAGGATAAATGTGTGTCATCCGAAAGAACCGCTTCGGCAAATTCATGCTGTAAGTTTTGTAATTGCATACGATTCTCTCAATATTTTTTCCGCACGGTAAGCCTCAAGGCACAAAGTCTCAAGAGAAGGGAGATCAGCATCCCATTCAATGATCGTGGGTTTTCGTCCAATATGTTGGATGGCGCGTTGATACAAATGCCATACCGCAGGCACAATCGGTTTATTATGTGTATCAAGGAAAATTTCTTTTTCATTGATGATGGTCGAGCTAAAACCACTTAAATGCATTTCCTGGACCAGTTGAGGTGGGATAGCAGAAAGATAAATATCGGGGTTGTAATTGAAATTGGTCGCGTTGATGTAGATATTGTTAATATCAAGCAAAATACCGCAGCCGGATCGCATCGCTACTTCTTTTAAAAATTCCCATTCCGTCATATTCGCATTTTCATAACGGACGTAGCTCGCAATATTTTCAATCAATATTTGTCGTTGTAAATAATCTTGTACTTGCTGAATGCGCGGTACGATGTAATCAACGGTTTCATCTGTGTAAGGGAGAGGTAATAATTCATGTAAGTATTGTCCATCCACGGAACTCCAGCATAAATGATCGGAGACGAGACAAGGATGAATACGCGCGATCAAATCTTTTATTTTTTTTAAGTATTGCCAATTTAATTCATCAGCAGAACCCAAAGATAAACTCACACCATGGAGGCTGATAGGGTAATCGTGTCGTAAGCTTTCTAATACATGCTGTGGTTTGCCGCCTTCGCCAAAATAATTTTCACTATGGACTTCAATCCAGGCAACTTTTGGCCGCTCTGCTAAAAAAGCATCATAATGTGGTGCTCTTAAGCCTATGCCGGTTAGTTGCAACGTTGATTCCATTTATCGATCCTGACGAAGTTTTCTGATTCCCTTATAGAATACAGGAAATAAGCTCAAGATTGCTAATCCCAGAAGCGGAAAGAAAATGGACGGGGTCAATAAAGTGGATAGATGAGGACTGGTTTGGGAAGCAAAAAACTGGTCCAAGCCTTGGCCTGCCAAGACATAAATAATGCAGGCAGGGGTAATACCAATGACGGTAGCGGAAAGAAAAGTGAGGAGGGGTACATTAAGGGCGCCAGCAGAAACATTACTGATCCAGCAAGGCAAAATGGGCATTAAACGCAGAGAAAGGAGATAGAAAAATGCATTTTTCTGAAACCCAGTTTCCATTTGTTTGATCCAACCAGTCGATTTTTGTTTTATAATTGAACCAAAAGCACTTCTGACGGCCAAAAATAGAACAAGACCACCTAGAGTGGTGCCAAAAATGGAATAAACGATAGCAATGGGACCAAATAAAAATCCGCCTACTATTGTCAGGAAAGTGGCGCCTGGAATACCGCAAGCAATTATCAGAATAAATAAACCCAGATAAAGACTTAAGGAGGCAAGATAGTGCGCGGCAGTCCATTCTTTCATCGTGAATTGGGAGGCTCTAATCGCATCAAATGAGAGGTATTGGTAAAGCCTAAAGTAATAAAATAAGAAAAGTAATAAAACTAAGACCCCAATGAGAAACCATCTTTTGAGGAAAGTAAAAAGATTAAGCATAAGTTGTTTCGCCAAAGAGTTGTCGGGCAATAATCAATCGCATGATTTCATTCGTGCCTTCCAGAATCTGATGGACACGTAAATCTCTAAAGAATCGTTCAATGGGGTAATCACGAATATAACCATATCCACCGTGTAGCTGAAGCGCATGATCACAAATTTTGAAACAAAGATCAGTAGCGAATCGTTTTGCCATTGCGCAATACATGATGGTATTGGGATCTTGATGATCTAAAGCGCTCGCCGCGCGATATACCATTAATCGTGATGCTTCAAGCTCAGTCACCATATCAGCTAATTTAAATTGCAAAGCTTCAAATTCAGCGAGTTTTTGTTTGAACTGGGTGCGTTCCATCATGTAGTGGCGTGCTTCTTGAATACAACGTTTGGCGCCGCCCAAGGAACAAGCACCAATATTAACGCGTCCGCCATTCAATGCGGAGAGTGCAATATGAAAGCCTTGGCCTTCTGCGCCAATCCGATTAGTGATGGGAACGCGGCAATTTTCAAAAAACACCATCGTGGTTGGAATATTACGCCATCCTAATTTTTCTTCTCGTTTTCCAAAACTCATACCGGGTCGATCTTTTTCAATGAGTAAACAACTGATGCCTTTGGGGCCATCTTCACCAGTGCGCACCATGCAGGCATAAACATCACTAACCGATCCGCCGCAAATAAAAGCTTTTGCGCCATTTAACACATATTCATTCCCTTCCTTTTTTGCAGTCGTTTTTAAAGAAGCAGCATCGGAGCCTGAACTAGGTTCTGTTAGACAATAACTACTAAAAGCATTCATCGTCGCTAATTTGGGGAGCCATTGCTTTCTTAACGCATCATCCGCATAAGTGTCAATCAACCAACAAACCATATTGTGAATGGAAAGATACGCGGCGGTCGTTGGACAGGCTGCAGCTAATTCTTCAAAAATAATCGCGCTATCAAGACGAGAGAGTTCTGAACCGCCTACATCGCTTTTCACGTAAATGGCGGCAAGACCTAATGAGGCTGCTTTTTTTAACGTTTCAACGGGGAAAAAATGTTTTTCATCCCATTCTGCGGCGTATGGGGCAATTTCTTTTTCGGCGAACTGTTTCGCCATATCCCGCATGGCCAATTGATCTTGGCTTAAATTAAAATCCATTTTCACTCACTCCTATTGGTATTTCTGATGCAAATAATTCATCGAAGGTTTCGCGGCGACGAATTAAGATGGCATTGTTTTTATCAACCAACACTTCAGCCGGACGACAACGGCTATTATAATTTGAACTCATGCTAAACCCATAAGCGCCCGCTGAATCAATTGCTAATAGATCGTTGGCTTGTAGCGCAAGTTCTCGGTTCTTTCCAAAGAAATCAGCCGATTCACAGACAGGACCTGCAATATCATAGAGACATTTATTATCTTGCCGCTTAATCACAGGTAAAATTCGCTGCCACGCATCATAAAGGGCTGGGCGTAGTAAATCATTCATGCCCGCATCCACAATCGCAAAATTCTTATGATGCGTATGTTTTAGATATTCGACCCGAGTTAATAAGGCACCAGCATTTCCTACGATTGCGCGACCGGGTTCAAGAATGAGATGAATTGGAAGACCATTCATTTTTTCTTTTAAGGCTTGTGCATACATGTGAATGCTTGGTGGCGTTTCATCGCCATAAACGATACCCAAGCCGCCGCCAATATTCAGGTGTTTGATTTGAATGTTGATCGTAAGTAATTGTTGATAAAGTTGGATGATGCTGTCTAATGCGAAGCGAAAAGGATCCAATTCTGTAATTTGCGATCCGATATGGCAGGCTATGCCAATGAGAGACAAAGAAGGGATGGTTTGAATTTTTCGAGCGAGTGCCATCGCGTCATTAATATCAATCCCAAATTTATTTTCACTTAAACCGGTTGAAATATGCGAATGTGTTTTTGGGTTAACATTCGGATTCACGCGTAAAGCAATATTAACGGTCTTTTTTAATTTCGCGGCAATGGCGCCAATTCGTTCTAATTCAGGTTCTGATTCCACATCGATACAATAGATATCTTTTTGTATGGCAAATTCGATTTCATGCTCACTTTTTCCCACCCCAGAAAAAATAATTTTCTTGGGGTCACCTTTTGCAGCCAATACCCGTTTTAATTCGCCAAGGGAGACGATATCAAATCCCGCGTTGAGTTTGGCGAGTAGATTTAAAATAGCGATATTGCTATTCGCTTTGACGGCATAACAAATCAAATGTGGGATAGCTTGGAAGGCAACATTGAATTCTCGCCAATTTCTTTCAATCGCGGCGCGCGAATATACATAACAAGGCGTACCAAATTCTTCAGCGATGGTTTTTAAGCTGAGACCCTCAATAAAAAGCTCATCATGTTGATATCCAAGGCAGGACATGCAGTTATTTCCTAGAGTGGTGCATTCCATAGTATAGCTGAATCACCATTCATATTCGTTATCCAATTTTTCTATTTGATCAATAAAACTCCAACATTGCGCCTTCTTGAGATTCTGCTGGCAAGCTAATGCAGTTTGATAACCCGGATGTAGTGACAGAGAAACTAATGCCCATGTTTCATGTTCTAGTGTGATTTTTTCTAAAGTGGTCTCAAGCGAGACGGAAAAATGGGATAAGGGAATGGATAAGCCCTTGCCGATGGCTTTAATCAAAGCTTCTTTGCGTGACCAAAGCCGATAAAATCCTTCCATTCGGTCTTCTGGTGAGAGGCGTTCCAGTTCAGTGTTTTCTTTTGGGCTGAAAAAACGTTGGGCGATTCCCTCGATGTCTCGATCAATGATTTTTTCAATATCAATGCCGACCATTTGTCCTGCTGAAATTGCAATGACAGCGAGATCCTCTGAGTGGGATAAATTGAATTGGATATTTGATCCCGCTATAGCGGGTTTATGATGCGCTGAATAAACGAAAGTGAGAGTTTCTGGGGGCATATTTAAGTAAGTGCTTAATATGGTTCTTAAACTGCTTCTTGCGGCAATAAAGCGTTTACGGTGTAGAGGAGAGAGGAAACGGTCGGCCCGTTTTTTTTCATCCTGGCTGAGTAAGAGGCGTTTGGCAGCTTCCTCTTCGTTTGAGATGGCAAGGGTGAGGGAGTAAACGTTGATTTGGCCGGGTGCTAGGTTCTTCATTTATTTTCTATTGTAGCCTGGACACGCTTTTTGTGTCCAGGAACAATCGGCGTTTCCCTGGACACAAAAAGCGTGCCCAGGCTACAAATATAGCAGGAAATGGTCTATGCTGTTAATGGGTTAGCCAATCATCAAAAGGAGTTGTACATGAAAGACTTGGATCTTTATGGGCTTATTGCTCTGGTACTCGTGCTAGTGGGCGGTATTAACTGGGGTTTATTTGGTTTGTTCAACGTTAATCTGATATCGGCTATCTTAGGGAATATGTTGGGCCGATTAGTCTTTATTATCGTCGGCGTTGCAGCAGGTTATTTGATTTATCTGTGGTACAAAGAAAAAAAGAAAGTCTAATCGTAGCCCGGCAAAAACGCTTTTTGTTTTTGCCGGGGTTATTATGAAATTAAACCATCGCAATCCCCACCATTCTTCCTATCGCAAAGGTTAACCCACCAGCAATCAAACCGACGAGTAACATGCGCAACCCAGAAATGATAGGATTACGGTTGGTGAATAAGCTTAACAATACACCAATGATAAACAGCGTGATGCCAGTGATCAGAATACTGATGTAAAAGTTCATTTCTGAATAACTGAAAAGGAAGGGGAGTAGTGGTACGGCTGCACCAACCGCAAATGAAAAGAAAGAAGATAGCATCGCGCCAACCGGTGACACCATATCACCGGGATTCAAACCCAATTCTTCCCTTGCCAAGGTATTTAAACCAGTTTCCGGGTTATCAATCATAATTTTTGCCAGCCGATCAGCTTCGACTTGCGGAATACCTCTTGCTTGATAAATTAAACTTAATTCTTGAATTTCTTCCTCTGGATATTCTTCTAACTCTTGTTTTTCAATGGCAATTTGATATTCAAAGACTTCACGCTGTGAACGGACGGAAATATATTCGCCAGCACCCATGGAGCAAGCGCCTGCCAACAAACCGGCGATACCTGCAAGGACAATAAAGTGCTGATCGGTATTCGCGCCAGCAATACCCAAGATCAAACTCACATTGGAAATTAATCCATCATTAATACCAAATACAGCGGCGCGTAAATTGCTGGCTGAACCTAAACTGGTATGACGATGTTCGCTGTGGTAATTGCTATAAACTGACATGCCGCGAATTTTCATGGCGGATAAAATGAAATGAATACGTTCTGTTCCAATAAAGGAAATTAACCAGGAAACCAATCGTGTTCGAAGTTCAGGCGTAAACGCAGCTGGCGATTTTTCGCCTGATTCAAGCATCTTCTTTTCCCACATTTGGGCTTGTTTTTCGGCGGCTGATTTTAAATCTTGAAATAATTTTTTATGCAAAATATTTTTTTCATAGCGTACCATGATGCCATACAGGTAAGCAGAGCGCATTTCTTCCCGCCAGTTATCATATGTTTCCATTTTCTCTCCTATTCTTGAAGGCCAGGTCGTTGGGTTGGGTACTTGTTTGCCCGCTCGAAGCACGCCATCCATGGCGTTAAGGATGACATCCTGTCATCCACTCGCTTGCAAACAAGTACCCAACCCAACAACCTGGCTGCAAGACTGGTGGAATCGGATAGTAGCCCGGATCAAAAATATTTATATTACCTTAGCTTGTTCCGCAATGAAATGATCGATTAACTTGCTGGCGATACTAATTCGCGAAGAGGGACGTCCTGGCAGGTTGTCATAACGATACCATCCGGCAGCTTCGATTTCGTTGTGATTAACCTCAATTTCTCCCGCTGCATATTCTGCCGTAAACGCGACTAACAAAGAATCTGGGAACGGCCAGGCTTGTGAGCCAAAGTAAGCGACATTTTTAATGCTAACGCCGACTTCTTCTTTGACTTCACGATGAAGAGCTTCTTCCAGGGTTTCCCCAGGCTCGACGAAACCAGCGATTAAACCGTATATGCCAGGTTTAAATTGATTACCTCTGGCCATCAGAATGTGATCCCCTTTTTTGATGCGTACAATGACACTGGGTGAAATGCGAGGATAAAAAATTAATCCGCAAGCTTCACACATCCGTTCAAATAAATGCGGTAATTTTTTGGTGGTATTACCGCAGTGCCCACAATAATGATGGTTCTTGTCCCATCGAATGATGGAAAAAGCCTTGGTGGCAACGCTATGCCATTGGTCACCCAACATTTCAAAGGCTTGGCGCAGGGTGATTAAGGTGAAATGTGGTGATGGCGAAAAATCAGATGGGAGTTCAGCGCAATAAATATGAATCCCATTTGTTTCACCAAGGGAATAATAACGGGTCAGCATTTTTTGCATCGGAGAGACAATGGGGGAGGTTAATAAAACGCTTTCTTCACCATTTTGCAGAATCAGTAGTTTGTCATCAAGAAAGATGAACCAATAAGCTGGTTCGGTTGATTCTAAAGAAGGCATCATCGTTCTATCCTTTCCTTTGGTTGCTAAGATATGCTATTTAGAAGAGTAAATCTAGATGTAGCCCGGCACAAAATGCGCTTTTTGCATTTTATGCCGGGGATATATATTTATAACCCCGGCAAAACAAAAAGCGTTTTGCCGGGCTACGGGGGTTAGAAAATGGATGCATTCAAATCGGCCAGTTTACCGGATTGGGTATTGGCTGTTGTAGCCGATAAAGGTACGGAACGCCCGTTTTCGGGCGAGTATGATAATTTTGGTGATTCAGGCACTTATTTATGCCGCCGTTGCGGGTTGGCTTTATTCCGCTCCAGCACTAAATTTCACTCGGGCTGCGGTTGGCCTAGTTTTGATGAAGAAGTAGAAGGGTCAGTGGTTCGGCAAACGGATGCCGACGGGCAACGTTCGGAAATTCTTTGCGCACGCTGCCATGCGCATTTGGGGCATGTTTTTTCAGGGGAAGGGTTCACACCCAATAATACCCGTCATTGTGTCAATTCCTTAAGTTTAGATTTTGTGCCCAATTTAACCGTAAAAGATACCCGCGAAGCCATTTTTGCCGGTGGTTGTTTTTGGGGTGTGGAGGCTTTATTTAAAAAATTGCCAGGGGTATTAAAAACAGAAGTAGGATATTCAGGCGGACATAAAAAACACCCAACTTATGAAGAAGTATGTGCAGGCGGTACAGGACACTATGAGGCGGTACGTGTGGTGTATGATTCTTCACAGTTAAGTGATGAAGCATTAATGAAATTCTTTTTTGAAATTCATCATCCTGAACAAGGGGATGGCCAAGGACCTGATCGTGGCGAACAATATCGTAGTGTGATATTTTTTTATGATGATGAACAAAAGCAAGTGGCGATAAAATTAATTGCTGAATTGGCTAAACTGGGTATTCATGCAACGACGCAAGTGTTACCTGTCAGCACATTTTGGCCGGCGGAAAAGTATCACCAGGATTATTATGCAAAGACCGGGCATGCACCATATTGTCATGTCTATGAAAAGAAGTTTAAGTGATGCGTTTTGACAAGGAGTCAATATGAAACTGTATTTTTCAAAGGGTGCTTGTTCTCTAACCGTGCGTATTATCATCAATGAATTAGGTTTAAGCTGCGATTATGAAACGGTAGACTTAAAAACCAAAAAAACAGCAGGCGGTAATAATTTCTTAGAAGTTAACCCAAAAGGCGCTGTCCCTACCTTGATGACAAATGACGGCGACACTTTAACCGAAAATGCGGTCATCCTCCAGTATTTAGCAGATACCTCAAAAGCGGATACTTTATTGCCGCCGGTGGGAAAGTTTAGCCGTTATCAAGTGTTGGAATGGTTAAATTATGTCGCAACGGAAATGCATAAAACAGTGGGGCAATTGTTTAATCCCAATTTACCAGAACAAACCAAACAATCACTGACCATCCCACTCATCAAATCCAAGTTAAATTATATTAATCAACACTTGAAACAACATACGTATTTGTTGGGCGAGCATTTTACTTTGCCGGATGCTTATATGTTTGTTATCTTGCGATGGGCTCAAGCCTTCCAATTTGATTTTAAGGAATGGCCGAATATCAAACGATACTTTGACTTATTACTGCAACGGGATTCAGTGAAAAAATCGTTAGATGAAGAAGGGATTCGGCAGCAGCCTAGCGGGGCGCAGTGTGCAATATGAAAAGATATTTAATGTTATAATATACTCACAGTGAGTAATGCGAAACGGTTTCCTCATGGCTAACAAGGATGATAAAAATGCAATTGAATAAATGGATACGAACACTACCTCTCATCGTTGCCTTTATACCTGGCTTTACTCATGCCCAAGATGCGGCGTCATCTGCTAAAGAATTATCGCGAGCATCCTGTGAAAAGACATGGATGACCAAGGTTGGTGACTCATCTGATGAAGTCACATTCAGGGATTTTGGGCAAAAATATTGTGACTGTACATCGAATCAACCGCTTGGTTTAAATGCTGGCATGACAAAAACGGAAGCCATTTGTATGTCGCGCACAGTATTATACCTTACGATGGATAATATAGGCGCTGATGAAGGCTTGTCTAATTTAACGGAAGATAAAATCAAATCTTCTTGTAATGGCATTTGGGGAATTGTTAATCCAAATGCAGAGGGCGTGAATAAACAAAAAAACGCGAGTCTTTGCGCTTGTGCTGCACCGAAACTTAATGCGTTAGCGAAAGATAGAGAAAATTATACCGATAGGGAATGGTATGCCAAGGTGAATGAAATAACTGCCGGCTGTTAGAATCCTTTCATCGAGGATCATTATTTGACTGGGCTCGTCGGACCAACTTTTATGCAAACCGCCAAGTCAAACTAAGCGATCCTCTCACTTCGGTATAAAAAGGATCAAGCGCTCGGACGACATAATCAACTTCACTCGCCAAATCCACATTCTTATACATCGTATACTTCGTTTCGATGCCAACATCCGCCGCAGGTCCAAAGGGGGATAAATTATCCTTCGTGATGCCGCCACCCGCATACATTTCAATATAAAAAGTAGGGGTAACATTGATATTGTACAATCCAATCACTTCATAGAGCTGGAATAAATTTGGAGAATAATAACCATCTTGAAAAAGTTGTTCATTAAAAGATAACCATTCTGCATTCACGCCTAACATTAAATTAGTTCTATCCGTATTAAATACAATAAATCCAGGTTCAAAAGCTAATCTAGCATACTTGTTATTATCACTTAAATGACCGATTCGAAAGTCCAAGTCGATCGTTGATTGCAACCCAGATTTATAGTTAACATGAAATCGCCCGCCAGTCTCCATCATGCCAAGCGAAACGGCGCGAGGCGAACCATTCGTCAAATCGATCGGTCGATAAAGATCATGCAACGCGCCGAATGAGATTTTCCATTTTTCATTAGGTGCTGCTTTACCAGCAAAATAGAGTGCGGCCCGATTTTTACCATTACTAATGGCGATGTCACCGATGAGTCCTTGTAATTCAAGGGAGGGCGCGACAAAGCTGTCAATACCAATTAAATATTCTTGATCATTAATGCTGGACCTTCCCGTGTCCGTGACTAAATTACCAGAATTAGCAGACAAAAATTCGCCCAGAGCGGAAAATAATAAACTGGTATTTGCGTTAAAATAATATTGTATTTCAATAGGGATTCTAGAAATGGTTACTGAATCATTTTGATGAATAAGTTGCGCTGAAGGGGGGATATATATAGGGTCTGTCGCTTGAGACAAGTCTTGAAAGCGCGTTCCAATACTGATAGTGGATTGAAGCGGCTCTTCAATTAATATTTTCAGATACTCAATATCATCGGATTTAGGATCTTGATTGATAAGCTGATGCAGCTTTTCTAATCCTTCACTTCTTTTTCCTGATTGAAACAAGGCACTCGCTTGAGTCGCTATTAAATAGCTATCATGAGGAGATTTTTCAATGAGGGGTATATTTAACTGTAAAGCGCTTCCATAAAATCCCGCATCGGCAAATACACGCGCTTTTGTTTTTTGATATTCACTATCTGCACCAAATAAATTTTTGTATCTATCCAAGATAGCGATTGCTTCATCATAATTTTCAAAAGCTCTCTCGGAATCGACATAATCAATATAAATTTGTTTCTCGTTAGGGTGTTTAAGAAGATAACATCGATAAATGGAACCGGCTTCTTTAAACTGGTTATTGATAGCTAATTTTTCAGCAACATCTAAGTTTTCACCTAATGTGCATAAGTTATTATTCAACTTAGAATCTGAACAAAATGCATTATTACAGCAAATGCTCATCAATAAAATGACAAAAAACGTTATCAATTGCTTCATGCTGTACCTTAATCCTTATCTAACAATACGAAATCATCTCATATTGATTAATATTTCTTAAACTGACCGCTAAATTTTGAACGATAGATTCTTTCAGCGGGTATACCGATCCACTCTGATGATTGATATAAAATTTCACCCTTCATGAGAAGAGAAAAATCACCTAAGGTTGAATAACGTTGCATGACGGTATCATATAGCAAAATGGATCTATCCCCGACTGTACAACCACTTTCAATCTTGATGGTGCCTGTTTGAAAAACTCTATCTTCGTACAAATGTGTTTGTACCGTCGAATCTTTATTGATAAAAGCATTATCGCCAACTTCGACTAAATCAAACTCTGAAAAATAGGGTGTGTTAATGACAGTATACTTGCCAATTTTAGCGCCTAGCATACGAAGAAAATAAACGATAAACGGCGTTCCTAGTGATGGTTCCAAGATAAATGGCACCATGACATTGTCATAAAGGGAAGTAAGAAACTCACTACGATAAACAAACGAACTGTACATAGGGGCTGCAACATTTTTATAAGTTCCAATTAATAGCCACTTAAGTAAGGTGATAAGATAAACTTCGCCCAGCACAAACAGAATTGAGAAGAAAGGAAAAATGAATATTGTCACTAAGAGAGAGTAAGCATTATTTAATGTGACAAAAGCGATAACATCTAACGAAAGAATGCCATACAGAAAAACCGGTGGTAAAAATATCTTGAAAAATTCAAAGATTCCTCTGGTCACGAGAGAACGACGGTTAGGCTCATATGTCTTACTGTCTGAATACGACTTACTTAAATTCCGTCGCGGTAAAAATATAGCTGGAACGCCTATCCAACTTGTATCACTTGCAACAATATCGTCCGGGGTTGTTGAAGCACATGCGATCAAACAATTGTTATTTAATTTGGTATTCTGCGGAATGAGAGCACCATTGCCGACAAACACACGATGACCGAGATAAATAGGTTGAAGCCTCATATAACCGTTATAAACTCTCACAGGAGCCAGTATCGCGCCATCGCCGACAAAACATTCTTGTCCCATGTTTAGCATATCAGGAGGGCTAAAATTGATCGTTGCTATTTCAGATCTCTTACCAATTTTCGCGCCCAGCAGACGAAACCAACTTGCTGTATAGATGGTGCCATATAGACTTTCCATTGCCCCTAAACTGAGACCCATTAATCGCTCGCAAAACCATATTTTTAAATAGGCGAAACTTTTTAATGAATAATCACCTTTTTTTATTGGCCTAAAAATGAATTTTAAAAAGGATATTTGCGTAACGAATAAAAACATAAACATAAAAGCAGATAACGGCACGGTCCAAAAGCAATTGATATACTGGCCCGTTATATAGCAAAAATACACTGTCAGTATGATGCCAGGCGCGACTGAAGTGATGTAGACGATCTCAACCAACATCAAAAGCAAATAGTGAAAAAAAACATGCAGAAAACTTTTAAAAATGTTATTTGACGAAATCTTATCAGCGATGTTTGGCAGTTCGATTTCACCGGGGCGCGCAGGCGATCCCATTAAACTTTCATTTTCTTGTATCGTTTCACCCATGGGTAATAATGAATGTTCGCCTAATTTACTTCCATTTTTGAGTTCTGTATTGATGCTTAGAACTGAATTTGCTCCTACAAAACAATTATCGCCTATTTTGATTGATCCAATTTTTAGCCATCCGTCTTCAATTTTATACCCAGACACAATGACATCTGCGCCAAGACTCGAATTGTCTCCCATGCTAAATAAATCAAATGCGTTAAATACATCAGTACCGATATAACAATTTTTACCAATTTTAGCGCCCATCAATCTGCAATAGAACGTGATAAATGGGCTACCAACAAAGTGATCTATCGGGGCCATATCTTGTAGCTGATTAACGACCCACCAACGCAAATAATATAATGACCATACTTTATATTGTCCTGGTTTTATTTTCCCTAACAAAAGCCATTTCATTATCACGCCAAATAATATCAGACTGGGCTCTAATAAGAAAAAAAATGCGAGGAAACACTGAGTTAATTGCCCCCAGGTCAGCAATAAATAATAATTATAGGTAAAAGTGACCGAGATAAGCAGAATGATTAAAAAGTGCCATGGCGAAATAGTAACGAGCACCAACGAAACCCAGGCTTGGAAAAATACGCAAATGCAATACTGTGCTTTATCAATAATATTTTTTTGATCTAAAGGTAAATCTGCTTTGTCTGCATCCTTTAACTTTTTGGAATCCTCGATTTTTTTGGCAAGTTGTTCTATCGTTGAATTTTCAAAAATATCTAAAAGAGATGCATCGCTCATTTCTTTGTGTTGTAGACGCATTTCTGAAATGACTTTTGCCGCAGCTAATGAATGGCCGCCTAAATCGCCAAAGAAATCTGAATTAATTGAAATAGGAGATACACCTAATATCTCTTCCCAAATAGCCGTAATCTTTTTTTCAGCGCTTGTTTTCGGCTCTCTATATTCCAAAATTTTCTTTACGTCATTGAGCTCGGGTTTTGGCAATAATTTTTTATCAATTTTACCGTTACGCATCTTGGGAAAGCTCGACACGATCATAAATATGGAAGGAATCATATATCGGGGCAATTTTTTACGTAATTCCTTTTGAATTTCGACGGGGGTAAGCGCCGATTTATCTTTTAATACGACATAACAGATTAATGATTCTACATCTTTACTTAATTCCTGCACGACCACTGCCGCATCACGCACACCAGACAACCTTTTGATTTCAACCTCTATTTCTAGAGGCTCCACTCGGAATCCGCGGAGTTTAATTTGTTCATCTTCCCGAGTAATGTACTCAATATTTCCTTCCTCATTCTTTCGACCCGTATCCCCAGTCCGATAGATGCGTATGGATGGATCATTGGGATATGCAATAAATTTTTCTTTCGTCAGTTCAGGTTTATTAATATAACCATTGGCTAATCCGAAGCCTGCAATACATATTTCACCGCTATCGCCATCTGCCACGGGGTTTAATTGATCATTCAAAATCAATATGTCGCAATTGGGTATAGGTTTTCCAATAGTGACTTTTTTATTAGCCCTGCATTCAGCATAAGTTGTGATGATGGTAGCTTCAGCGGGGCCATACGTATTAAATATTTTTAGATTCGGCCGCATCCAGCTGGCGATCAGTGCCTCAGTACACACCTCGCCACCTAAAATTAATATCCGTAAACTGGGAAGCGGCGGTTCAAGCATGGCAAGCATTGTCGGAACGGTTGAGAAAACGGTTATTTTATTGAAGTTTAAAAAATCCGCTAACGCGCCGCCTTCTTGGACAGCTTGCGCTGAAGAGGTAATTAAAACGCCTCCACTAGCAAATGCTAACCATATTTCTTCCATTGACGCGTCAAATCCAATGGTGAAGCCTTGATAAATGCGATCTTGATCAGTGACGCCATATATTTTCAGAGCAGATTGCACATAGTTATAGAGTGCGGCATGACTTATCGCGATTCCTTTTGGCGTACCTGTCGTACCTGATGTGTAAATGACATAACATAAGCTCTTTGGTGTAAGGGTTGGAACGAATGGTTTTTCTTTAGATTCCGCAACCAAATCTTGTTTGATCGTCTCATATTTTATCATTTTCTCAGCAGGAAAATTTATATCCGCATAATTTTTAGTCGTTAATAGCAATGATATTTTAACATCTTCTAAAATGTATTCGATTCGGTCATGTGGGTATCCGGGATCAATGGGAAGATAGGCCGCGCCTGCCTTGAGAATGCCAAGCATAATAATGTATAAGTCAGTGGAACGATCAATGAGTACGCCAATAATCTCACCAGGCTTTGTGCCTTGCGCAATCAACCAGTTTGCCAGCTGATTAGCTGATTCCTCAATGGATCGGTAGGTCGTTTCTGTGCTATCGCAGATTAAACATACTTTATCAGGGAATATAGAATACTGCTTTTCAAAGAAAGACTGAAGGGTATCCATATCTCTTGAGATCTGACTAGCTAACAAACAATGTCATTTAAATCCTTCCCAGCAGGAATAATATTAATAAAATGATTAAGATTGTACCGAGCAATGCAGATGGTCGATAGCCCCATTCTCTACTGTGCGGCCAGACTGGGATAACCCCGAGAAGCACAAGGATGAGAACAAGAACTAAAATTGAACCGAGCGACATAAAATTCCCTCTTAAATATGATGGTTAACTCCATTTAACTATCCTCTACATTCTTAAGAATATATGAAGTAGCGGCAAAACCATAGTTTTTTCAGCAAACCAGCATCATACCCTCTCTTTACATTTCCCCCACGCTAACCCACAATGAATTCGAGATTTCAGCTTATTAAGGGACTGACGATGCTTGAAGTTTATTTACGACCGATTTACCAGGCTATTTTTGTGGAACCAATTGCACGTATCTTGGGAAATTCCTCCCCCGCGTTAATTACCTACCTCGCTTGTGGGTTTGGGATGATGGTGGTACCCGCATCCAAATCATTAAAATAAAAAACACAAACGCTTCTGCCCGCTCAATAACAC
>Ga0207143_1013_pt2 | contig 28963 bp, 30 predicted proteins | sample Alteio_BWMinHeat_3_FD_153566 | JGI IMG/M metagenome (GOLD analysis project Ga0207143, IMG submission 153566) | Enriched cells from forest soil in Barre Woods Harvard Forest LTER site, Petersham, Massachusetts, United States -... | ecosystem: Environmental > Terrestrial > Soil > Temperate forest >... | reverse complement strand
CGACAAACTAAGTTCCTATCAGTGAATTTATGAGCGGGGGTAATGTGACAATTTTTTCTTCAACATGGTAATAATCCAAGAAAGGACAATATCACGCAGCATCGTAACGTTGATGGCATGGATCCCTCTAGCTAAGCCTACGCCTAATACAGCGCCTACTAAACAGTGCGTTGTAGAAATAGGAAGCCCCAATTTAGAAGCAATGAGGATGGTAGTGGCAGCCCCGAATTCCGCAGAAAAGCCTCGTGTTGGTGTAAGCTCTGTAATTTTCTTTCCTACAGTTTCAATAACGCGCCAGCCCCATGTAGCAAGACCCAGTACTATGCCCAGCCCCCCAAGCATGAGGAGCCAAATGGGAATAGGGCTCGTCTTTGCGATCGTGCCATTTTTTATAGTGTCCAAAACGGCCGCTACTGGACCGATAGCATTCGCCACATCATTCGCGCCATGAGCAAACGCAACAAAACAAGCGCTTAAGACTTGAAGCCAAACAAACATTTTTTCTACAACATGGTAATCGGACACTCTGTCGGGAAAATTGCTCTCTTGTCGCATTTTTGTGGATAATTCCCGGATACTCGTCAGTAAATCGCCAAGACGATCATGAGTTTCGCTAAATGAATTAACGCGTGCGCGCTGTAGGTGTTTGATCGCTCTTTCAACACTGAGAATAGATTGCGGTGGATGAGCGACGGTGCAGGATGTCTTTTCAAACTTCCATTTTTGCAACACAAAAAAAGTTACCAGAGCTCCCAGGGAGGCGACAATCAATGCGATTCCTAGAGACTGCGGTAATGAGAAATAAAGATTGATATTTTCAAATCCATGAAAGATCAAGCTAAGAGTAAATGTCCCAAGAACGATACCCATTAAGAGGGGCATCAGTCGCCGCGTGGCATCAATAGGACTCATCGCAAAGAGAATTTTTTTCTGCAAAATACCAAAAATGAGATAAGAGATAATCCCACTGAGTAGAGGAGAGAGGATCCAACTTGAAGCAATTGCGCCTGTTTCTGACCAATGAATTGCGTCTACACCGCCAACGAGAATCCCAAAACCCAAAATCGCTCCCACAATTGCGTGGGTAGTCGATACAGGCCAGCCAAAATAGGAGGCAATTTGCAGCCAGATTCCTGTTCCCAGCAGTGCGCTGCACATACCTAGAATCAAGATTATGGGTTCGGAAATGAATAAACTCGTATCAATCAAGCCGCTCTGCATTGTCTCTGCAACATTAGAGCCGACGAGAACCGCTCCTGAAAATTCGAATACAGCAGCGATGAGCACAGCTTTCCGCAGTGTCAGGGCACCTGAGCCGACCGAAGTTCCCATAGCGTTGGAGACATCGTTTGCTCCGATGTTCCATGCCATGTAAAATCCGATGGCCAAGGCGAGGATAGTAAGAACGAGTCCAGCTTCCATGCGGTACTTATTTTAATTCAAGAATCATGCGGATGCGATTAGCCAATCGTTCAGAAGCTTCTGCAATGTTGCTAATGGCCTCACTGACTTTCATCCAAAGGTAAAAAGCAGGGGGTGCAAGAGAATTGCCAGAGGCAAAGACCTGTTTTAAAAGGGCATGCTTAGCTAAAATTGCCCTGTGTTCTTTATAGGCAGTTTCTTCAACCATTGTTTTCACTTTTTCTGCCTCGATACCGCCAAAAGAAGACTCTATGAGCTCTACCACCTCTCGCATAATTTTCAAGGAGGAATTGAAGGTTTCTAAAGCTAAGCCATAAAATTCGGTGAAGGCAGGGGCGAGTATCGGATAGTTTTCAAGAGGGTGAAGAGTGAGCAGAATCCCAACTTCTTCTGTCCGGTCTGCGATACTATCTTGTACAGCGAGAATTTCTAAAAATTGGCCTCTGTCAATCGGAAGAAAAATACTTTTGGGAAGATGATTCCGAATATCATTTTTTGTCAGATCTGCTTCATGTTCGAGTTCGGACAGTTCTGTAGATAACTTCTGGATGGTCTTCATATCCGCGGATGCGAGAGAAGCAATCAATACAGTCAGTTTTTCGACACAGCTCCCTACTTTATTCATGTGTGTTTGTAGGGGAGCGAAAGGAGATTGACCGAATAAGCGTGCGATGGTCAGCATCTTTTAAGGACTCCTTTGAGATTAGCGAGGATTACTTATAAGAAACAGAAGGTTTAACGTAAATAGAGAAACTCTAGCTAAAGATCGCCGTTTTTTCTTGCGGTGTCATTTCGCGCCATTCGCCTGGTTCAAGAGGGCCGAGTGTTAAGCCGCCAATTCGAACACGAGATAGGGAGAGGAGCTCGAGACCAGCATTAGCGACAAGAAGCCGAACTTCTCGTTTTTTGCCTTCTTTAACGGAGATTTTCAAAGTCCCACGGCGCATTTTAGTCACGCGGACAGGCTTTACCCAAGTACCTTCTAAAACCATACCTTTCGAAATGGTCACAAGGTGATCATGGGTCACTTCCTGAACCACTTTGACAAGGTATTCTTTTACAACATCGGCTGAGGGATGGATGACGCGGTTAGCAAAATGGCCATCATTAGTTACGATCAACAGTCCTGTCGTATCGCGGTCAAGGCGACCAATCGTAAAAAGGCGCATACCTAAGGGTTCGAAAAGGTCGATAACAAGTTTTTTACCCTCAAGTCTTTTTTGACTGCAGATGTAGCCGTGGGGCTTATTGAGGATAAAGTAAACTTTTTTTTGCGTATCTCTTATAGGTTGCCCATTGACTTCGATACGGTCACGATCTAGCGAAACGCGGGTTTGAGGGGTCAAGATAACGTCTCCATTCACGGAGACCTTACCAGAGAAAATCAGCTCTTCACATGCGCGTCGTGAAGCGACGCCGGCAGCTGCTAAAGTTTTACTTAAACGTTGGGATTCCATAATAGCCATATAGCATAGTCGTCAGCCTTAAAGATTGCAATGGAGAGATTCCAAATGTAGAGAAAGAAAGAGTTTTTCGATAAAATGAAAGCAAAAATAACAATTTTGATTGGATGGGTATGGGAAAATTAATTTTACTACGACATGGCCAATCGGAATGGAATAAACGAAATCTTTTTACAGGTTGGGTAGATATTCCTTTAAGTCCTGAAGGTATACAAGAATCATTAGCCGCTGGTCGCAAAATGGCGCATATGGTTTTTGATGCCATATTCGTTTCAACCCTAGTGCGCGCGCAAACGACTCTCTTTTTAGCGATGAGCGAAAATAAAAATGGCAAGGTTCCTTATATGGTTCATGAAGAAATGGGAAAGACCCGTGATTGGTCTACGAATTTTAGTCTCGCTTCAGCGAAAGATTGCATACCTGTCTATTCGGCTTGGCAACTCAATGAGCGCATGTATGGCGACCTGCAAGGGTTGAATAAAAAAGAGACGATGGATCAATTTGGAGAAGCGCAAGTAAAAATCTGGCGTCGAAGTTATGAGGGAGCTCCCCCCCATGGCGAGAGCTTATCGATGACTGCAAGCCGTACAATTCCTTATTTTCAAAAAAGGGTGATTCCTTTTCTGGTAGAGGGAAAAACTGTGCTCATAGCAGCACATGGGAATTCGCTTCGAGCGATTGTAATGACTTTAGAAAAACTGTCACCTCAACAAGTTGTGGAATTAGAAATTGCAACAGGTGACCCCCTCATCTATCATTTTGACAAGGGTCAATTCCAAAAGAGCTTACTATGAAGGATGGAATTTATCTTGATCCTACCATAACACAACCTTCAGCAGCTTCAATCGAAGCAATACTCCCATTTTATAAGGAGTTTTGGGGATCTCCGCTAGCGCTTCATCAAAAGGGGCAAGAACTCTGGGGCCCCATCTATCAGGCCACAACCTGGATTTATGAAGCTCTAGGGATTGATTTTCAAGATCACTTCACGCTTACCAATAGTGGTGCCGAAGCTATTGCCTCGGTATTTTTTTCTACCTATATCGATTTCATGCGAGAAACTGGGCAAAATCATTTTCTTATAATGCCTACAGAAGATCCAGCTATGTTGCATGCGATAAAGCGCTTAGAAGCTCTTGACTGCGTGGGTAAATGGCTACCGTTAGATGAATGCGGTCGACTTCGGCCCGAAGCTTTGGAAGAGGCCATCAAACCGCGAGTGGCGCTTCTCTCATTATCTTGGGCCAATGGTCTTACTGGAGTTATACAGCCTATCGATGACCTCACAAGGGTCTGTCAAAAAAAAGGAATTAAAATTCACGTCGACGCAAGTCATGTAATCGGGAAGCTTTTCTTTCGCTTTGCTGATGCTGGAATTGATTATCTCACTTTAGAGGGTTCTCGTTTTCACTGCCCTCAAGGAGTTGGCGCTCTTGTTTGCCAAAAAGCGACGCCTCTCCAATCCTTATTGGGGTCTTACGATATGAATCCTGCCTCACTTACAGCCCTGGCTGTGAATATGCGGGAGGCACAAGAGAATTTTGATCTGATGTGTACAGAGACTGCTCGTCTTCGGGATAAATTAGAAGAGGGCATACGTCAAACAGTAAAGGATGCTCATCTATTGTTCCAGGCTGCTGACCGTTTACCGAACGTGACTGTAGCAGCTTTTCCGGGGATTGCATCCGAAGCGATGTTATATGCTCTTAATCGACGCGGAGTTTATGCTTCCATCGGTGGAGGAAATTCACAAAAGCTCCAATATATTTTACAAGCGTGTGGCACTGCGCCCACTCTTGCAACGACCAGTATAAGTTTTTCTCTCTCTTCGAAAACGCAAGAAGAAGAAATCGATCGCACGATTGCCATCATCGAAGATACTGTCCATCAACTGCGCACTTTTTCTAAGGATTTGTCATGAACCGTCTTCCTTTTCTTCGTTATCCCTCATGGCTTCTCTTTAGCAAAAAAGTGCATAGCCGCATGGCGCAGCCTTTATATGTAGGCTCATTCCATGCCGAAGATGCTGTTTTTCAAAATGCTCGTCTTATTACGGCGCAAGAAGGGTACATGAAAGAAGGGCAGCCCTCTTTACGCTTGCACTGGCTTATCGATGAAAATGATGGGATCATTATGGATGCGTGCTTTAGAGCTTTTGGCCCTCCCGCACTTATAGCCGCAGCAGATCTCGCATGCGAAATTATGATCCAAAAAAACTATGACCAGGCGCGGCGCATAAGTGCAGAAATTATTGATAAAAAGGGAAGAGACAAAGAAGAAAAGCCAGCATTTCCTGAAGAAGCAGGTAATTTACTCAATATCGTTCTCTTTACGATTGAAGAAGCTGCTGATCAATGCAGTGATATTCCCTTTGCGGACACCTACATTTCTTCGCCAATCGATGCTGTACCTGGGATTGAGGGAAATGGACACCCCCATTGGAAGGAATTTACCCTCCAGCAAAAACTCGCATTTTTGAAAGAAATTGTGGCTAACGATATTTTACCTTATGTGCAACTCGATGCAGGAGGGGTGGAGATTTTGGATTTGATTGACGAGCGAGAGGTTGTGATTGCCTATCAAGGTTCGTGTACCTCCTGTCATTCCGCAACCGGGTCGACATTGACTGCGATCCAACAGATCTTACGTGCTAAAGCTTCTCCCGACCTTATCGTCACACCAGATCTTTCTCTATTGCGATAATGGGCTCTTTAACGCTCTTTTTTGCGTAGTAGGCCCGAAGCAAAAGCGCGTCTTGTGCCATCCTGACATACAAGAATAAGGCTGCCTTGATCATCGATTTTTTCTAAAACCGCATCCAACGTGCTACTCGCTGAAGAAAACGTTACGTCTTGTCCTTGAAAAGCGAGAAGACGATTATACTCTTCTACTAAGCCGGAAAAACCACAATCGCGTAATTTATCTATGTTGGGCAAGAAGTTGTGGAGAATTCGTTCGAGAAGGGAGGTTAATTTAGGGGGACTTTGACTATGAGCAGATAGTGAAGTTGCTGCCTGATCAAGGTGCGCAAGCTGTTCTTCTGGTATATCAACGTTAAGTCCTACCCCTAGAATGACAGCAAGACCTTCATCGAGAGGGTGGACCTCACTTAGGATGCCGCCTACTTTTTTTTCCTTCAAAAGAATGTCATTGGGCCATTTCAAAGAAGGAGTGAATCCAAACTCTTCTAAAGTTTGCGCAACACTTAATCCTACAGTTTGCCCAAGGTTGGCCACATAGGGGAAATCCTTAGGAAGGATGAAGTAAAGAGTTGTGTAAAGATTTCCCAACGGAGAATACCACTTTTTGTCACGCTGCCCGCGGCCTGCTGTCTGAGTATCGGATATAATGCAGGTGAGGGCAGTAGGATCGAATTCATGTGAGTGATTTTTCGCCCATGTATTAGTCGAATTAATACTTGTAAAATGAAGTATACGAATAGTTTTAGCGTCAAACATGGATCATTTATTTTATTTAAGCATCATTCTACCCAATTCTGCTTATTCCGACCAACAAAGCAATCCGTGTCCCAGAGTAGGTTGAGATAGTTGAGAAACATCTACAACGAGTATAGTACCGCAACAGGGCCGTAACTTAGGCATTGCATCTTATGTGGGATCATCGTTGTTTAAAACGCATAGATTGGCGAACCATACCTATTCTTATCTGTTTAATGATCGTAAGTATTTTGGTTATTGCTGCTACAACAGGTGACCCTCATACCACCGGATGGGAGAGTCTTTTTCCTCCTCATGTGATGAGTCAATTGCGTTTTTTTGGTTTAGGATGGGCCGCCTATTTTTTTGTCGCGGGAATGGATTACACAAAATTGCGACAATGGGCGTGGGTATTCTATGTAATTACCATTATTTTGCTCTGTGGTCTTTTTTTTACAGCTCCTATTCAGAATGTGCAGCGTTGGTACCGTGTTCCTTTTATCGGATTTGCTTTTCAACCCTCAGAATGCGCAAAACTTGTAGTCGTTATTATTCTGAGTGCATTTCTCGATGCGCATGCGCGCATGGTGCACACCGTTCGCGTGGCGCTGCAAGCGATGATAATCGTAGGTGTTCCATTTGCCTTGATACTCAAACAGCCCGATTTGGGTACGAGTCTTATTCTTTGTCCGATCACTTTGGCAATTTTTTACTTGGCAGGGATTCATAAAAAAATTATTTTTTGGATGAAGATGGTCGGGGTAAGTGCCGTTGTATTCGTTAACCTAATGTTTCTTGGAGTGCTTCCTCACGACAAATTACGCCCCTATGCAACGAATGTAATAAAAGAGTATCAGTATGAGCGACTGAATCCTCACACTTACCACCAAAAATCGGCGCAAACCGCCTTAGGATTAGGGGGATGGACAGGAAGTGGGTGGCACCAAAGCGAATTTACAGGGCGACAATGGTTGCCCGCTGCTCATACAGATTCCGTATTTGCAGCCTTTGGAGAAGAGTTTGGAGTGGTAGGTATTTTTTTCATGCTGCTCTTTTTTTTCGGTTTACTCTATTTTAGTTTTCAGGTGACAGCCGTAGCCAAAGACCAATTTGGGAGGTTGTTATCTGCTGGCATTACAGTGTATCTTGCCATGCACATCATCATAAGTATGGGGATGATGAGCGGGTATTTGCCGATCACTGGGGTACCTTTGATTCTCGTAACATATGGTGGGTCTTCGATCTTGTCGACCATGACCGCATTAGGAATCTTGCAAAGCATCTATAGCCGAAGGTTTATGTTCTGATGGTTCATCATTTATTTCTTCTACAACCTAGCTCATGGTTAGGCGAAGGTAAAATTCGTTTAAATATGGTTGAAGAAGAACTCTTCTTTTTTACGCGTTGGAGCATGGCCTTTGAAGAAGAAGGCGAAGGGAGCGCTGTGCGATGTTTGCAGGAAATCCAGGTCAAAGGTATGTCGGATATTATGCATAACCAATTTACTATTCGTGATTTTTCGCCTAATTCTTTTGTCATTGACTTAGAGAATCAAGCATTAGGAAAAGTCTCTGGAATAGGTCTTTTGAATCAAGAAATTATTGGCTGGGAATTTCGAGTTCCTGAGTTGGGTTTTGAAGGGTTTGAATTTTATGAAAAGCAGGCCGATAACAGTTATCTCATGCGCGCTGAATATGCTACATCGGATCAATTCCGTACGATGATCAATGGAAAAATATGGCAGCCTCTTCCGCAATCGCCTAAAGAAGAGAGTGAGAATGCGTAATTATTTACCAATTCCAGCTAAAGACTTGTTTGCTCGCTCACTCCACTGGCTTGGATTGATTACTATCCTGATATTGGTAACAGGATGTTTTAATCGAGCTGCGATGTCACGAGATGTGTACGATTCTATTCAGGTAGGAATGCCAATAGCAGATGTTCAATCTTGGGCGGGAGAGCCGCGAGATATTCGTTCGAAAGGTAATGAGCACGAAGAATATGAATATAGCGAACGGATTAAAATTATTCCGCAGCCTGATCATTTTTCTATTGAGAACATCTATTATATAGAAGTAGTTCATGGAATTGTCGCAGGAAAGCGCATGACAACTACTAGAACCCCTGCTTATAACATTCTCTACCAAACCCAACCCAATTTCGCTGCCCCCTAATCTCTGTATAATACAACTTCGTGTATTGCCCATCATTAGAATCGAAAAGTGGCCAGTACTGTGGAAAATCGATGAAGTCTTAATTTTTCGCAAAGTTTTTAACAGGTTGAAGTAATAACCAAGCATTGTATTGATGTTGCTGCAAATTAAGAACGTCGAAGAAAAGTCATGGGACCATTTATCTGCTTTTATGCAAGAGCTTACACAGAAGTTGATTCATGGAGAATCAGCAGAGGCTTTGATCGCGTTTGCTCGTGCAAAAGAGGGAATAAGAGGCGTTGCTTCTTTTTATTACTACTTGGATCAATTACAAAATAGGGGAAGTCTACTCTACAGTGCCGGGGATAAAACTGCTCCCTTAGCAACGCTTGTCCCTATGCGCTCCGGATTTCCTTTCAATGAGAAACTCTCTCTCGATCGCCGTTATACACTTTCTAGATTTTGTTTTATTCGGAGGGAGAAAGAGGATCTAATTATTGAAAGCCCTTTAAGTCCTGCCTACGTCATTATGCATCGTCAAGAGGCTCATCTCTTGTTCAGGGAGTTAAGGAAAGGTACAACTTTTTCAGAACTCTGCGAGCAGTTCTCGAATTTCCCATCAAAGAGTATTCAGGATTATTTAATCCTTTTAAACAATCTAAACGCAATAAGCTTGCTAGGCGAAGAAGAGTCTTTAGAACAATGGGAATTTCATGATCTACTTTTTCACTCACGCAATAGAATAGGCAGACATGACTACCCATTGGGGGGTTGTTATCCGTTTAGAGAAACAGCGCATCCTTTGCCCGTCACCAAAACTTGGCCCTCTTTTCAGCCCATTCTTTTATATAGACCGGATTTAGAAGTAACAAAGAAACAAGACCCCTCTTTTACCGAGGTGCTAGAAAAAAGATGCTCCGTACGGTCACCCAGCAAGGCTCTTTTAAATGCTGAGCTTTTAGGCGAATTTCTCTACCGCACGGCACGAATCAAACAGCACATGCCTACATCTATTATGGATTGTTCCCAGCGACCCTCCCCCGCAGGTGGTGCGATTCATGAATTAGAAATCTATGCCGTGATTCATCAATGCGAAGGGTTAACATCGGGTATCTATCATTATGATCCCGATCTTCATGCTCTTCATCAGGTAACAGGGAAAAATCCACGAATGGATAGGTTGTTGGAAGACGTTCGAGCCTCTACAATGAAAGAAGAGTTTCCACAAGTTCTATTTGTCTTCACATCGCGATTTCAACGCCTTTCTTGGAAATATCGAGCAGTATCGTATGCGCTAACTTTAAAAAATGTCGGTGCTCTCATGCAAACCATGTACCTTGTTGCTACAGCTATGTCACTTTCCCCATGTGCCGTAGGATCAGGAAACTCTGATCTATTTTCGGAATTGATTGGTTCAGATTATTACGAAGAGACAAGTGTTGGAGAATTTATTCTTTCGTGAGGTAGAAGTAGGTCTACTGATTCTACTCTTTCTAAGAGAGTCTACAATTGATAGCCAATAGGATCTGTTAGGAAGGGAAGTCGTGGAATCTAGACGAGAAGAAACTTGAAGGATTTTTGGCTGATTTTTTCAAAATATAGGATGGAATATCCGAAATTTTACAAAAAAATCAGCACAAAATCCTTCAAAAAGGGAGCCTCAGAGTGAGAGTCGCTTTAAGCTGCTTTGATTTTGATATCGACGCCTGCCGCAACTGGTAATACTTTGAGTTTATCAATTGTATCAGGAGTTGGGTTAAGGATATCGAGTAGGCGTATGTAAGTACGCATTTCAAATTGCTCGCGCGATTTACGATCTACGTGAGGTGAGCGAAGAACAGTGAAAATCTCGCGTCTTGTAGGTAGCGGGATTGGCCCTGCAATGCGCGCGCCTGTGCGCTTCGCTGTTTCCACGATATCAGCTGTAGCTCTATCAAGGACACGCTGATCGTATCCCTTAAGTCGGATACGTATGCGTTGTTTAGTAGTTTTTGCCATGACAATAATCTCTTTGCTTTTTTTTTATTTTTTGACGAGTTCTTCCTGAATTTTCGCAGGTACTCGTTCGAAATGGCTAGGCTCCATTGTGTAGCTCGCACGCCCAGAGGATAAGGAGCGTAATTGTGTAGAGTAACCGAACATTTCACTTAAAGGTACTTCAGAATGGACTTCGATGTATCCCTTAATCGACGATTGGCTCATGATTTTGCCACGTCGTCGGTTAATATCACCGATGACATCTCCCATGAATTGCTCAGGAGTTGTCACGACGACTTTCATGATAGGTTCCAGTAAAATAGGCTTGCACTTGCGTGCGGCTTCTTTTACTGACATGGAAGCGCAAATCTTAAAGGCCATCTCGTTAGAGTCGACGTCGTGATAAGAACCAAATACAATAGCTACTTTCATGTCTACTAAGCCATAGCCAGCGAGAACACCTGTAGCTAAACCTTCTTCGATACCTTTAATAACCGCAGGGATGTATTCTTTAGGAATTACGCCGCCCACGATCTTGCTGACAATCTCGTTACCTTTGCCAGATTCGTTAGGTTCTACTTCTAAGCAAACGTGCGCGTATTGTCCACGACCGCCAGATTGTTTAACGTATTTGGTCTCGGTCTTGCCAGGGACTGTAATAGTCTCTTTATAGGAAACCTCAGGTTTTCCGACGTTGGCTTCAACCGAAAACTCGCGGAACATCCGGTCACGAAGAATTTCAAGATGCAATTCTCCCATTCCTGAAATAATCGTTTGGCCCGTTTCTTCGTTAGTATTAACGCGGAAAGTAGGATCTTCTTCAGAGAGAGCTCCTAATGCGAGCGAAAGTTTTTCGCGATCCGCTTTGGACTTAGGTTCGATCGCCATGGAAATAACGGGCTCGGGGAAGTCCATTTTTTCAAGAAGAAGAGGATTATTTTCTGTGCAGAGAGAGTCCCCTGTACTGGTGTATTTCAAGCCAATACATGCTGCAATATCACCGGTGAAAAATTCATCACGATCTTTACGTTGGTTAGCATGCATTTCTAGCAAACGCGAAACCCGCTCTTTCTTGTCTTTAGTGGTATTAATGAGGGTGGTCCCTTTTGCCAAAGTACCGCTGTAGATACGGACGAATGTTAAACGGCCTACATACGGATCGGACATGATTTTAAAGGCCAACGCTGCAAGAGGAGCGTCATCAGACGGCTGCAATTCCATTTCTTCGTTCGTATCGACATTAATCCCTTTAACCGCACCCCTATCAAGAGGAGAAGGCATCCATTTGACGATAGCATCTAAAAGAGGTTGAATTCCTTTATTTTTAAAGGCTGTACCACAGAGCACGGGATTGATTTTTAAGGAGATGACCCCTTTACGAATAGCGGCGTGAATTTCATCTTCCGTAATCGAGCTTGGGTCTTCGAGAACTTTCATCATGAAAATTTCATTTGTCTCATCAATAGTCGCAAGTTCTTCTAAAAGTTTCGCTCGTAACTCTTGGCAGCGCTCTAGAAGGTCTGCTGGAATTTCCTCGATGTCATATTTAGCACCCATTGTTTCATCATGGAATAAGTAGGCCTTCATAGAAACAAGGTCGACCATTCCTTTGAATTCGGATTCTGCTCCGATAGGACATTGAACGGGGATAGCATTCGCCCCAAGTTTCTCGCGCATAGTGTTAAGGGCGTGGAAATAATCACCCCCAATGCGGTCCATCTTGTTGACGAAAGCAATGCGAGGAACTTTATAGCGATCAGCTTGACGCCATACCGTTTCTGACTGGGGTTGTACGCCGGCTACTGCGTCAAATACAGCTACTGCACCGTCGAGTACGCGAAGAGAGCGTTCGACCTCTACAGTAAAGTCTACGTGTCCGGGAGTATCGATAATATTGATCTTAGAGTCTTGCCAGTAGACGGTTGTAGAGGCGGAGGTAATAGTAATACCACGTTCGCGCTCTTGCTCCATAAAGTCCATCGTCGCAGCGCCTTCATGCACTTCGCCGATGCGATGGAGACGACCTGAGTAATAGAGAATACGTTCGGTTGTCGTTGTCTTGCCAGCATCAATGTGCGCCATGATACCCACGTTGCGCACATTTTCAAGCTTGTCAGTTTCCGGTCTTTTATTCATGTTTTCTTACCCTGCCTTTACCATTTATAATGGGCAAAAGCTCTATTGGCCTCCGCCATACGATGTGTATCATCTTTTTTCTTAATGGCAGCACCTTGGTTCTGAAAGGCATCTGCGAGCTCAGAGGCAAGTCCGTCTTCCATAGAGCGTCCAACTTTAGTGTCCGCATAATTAATAAGCCATTTCATGGCCATGGATGTGCGACGGTCAGCAGGGATTTCGATCGGTACTTGATAGGTGGCACCGCCGATTCTTCGTGATTTAACTTCTAGAGAAGGTTTGCAATTTTCTAGGGCTTGTTCAAAGGCTCCTAGTGGATCTTCTGCTTTGACCCGTTTAGCAAATTTTTCTAGAGCGTTATAGACGATTTTTCGGGCAGTTGTCTTTTTTCCGCCCTTCATGATTTTATTGATAAACTTAGCTAGCACATGGCTATTGTAAAGAGGGTCGGGGATAATTTCGCGCTTAGTAGCACGTCTTCTTCTTGACATAGGGATCGTTCCTTTCTCAGTATATGTTTTCCCGGCGCTTAAACAGCGCCTATTCACTTGGCCTTCGAGTAGTCGAAAAGGGCCGACCCGAGATTAGCTCTGGTAAGAACCAGGGTAAATCACGAGTCAGGATCGCTATCGAACAGCAATCCTAATATTACTTGGGACGTTTTGCTCCGTATTTTGATCTCGATTTTTTACGGTCTTTAACGGCCGCACAATCGAGGGCTCCACGTACAATGTGATAACGTACCCCAGGAAGGTCTTTTACACGTCCCCCGCGTACGAGAACAATGCTGTGTTCTTGGAGATTATGGCCTTCACCACCTATGTAAGCGATGACTTCATGGCCATTAGAAAGACGAACCCAAGCTACTTTTCGTAATGCAGAATTTGGCTTTTTAGGCGTCTTAGTTTTCACTTGCAAGCAAACACCACGGCGTTGCGGGCATCGTTGCAGGGCTGGTGATTTCTTTCGTTTGATTTTCGATTGGCGTCCGGTGCGAATTAACTGGCTAATTGTCGGCATTGTGTGCCTTTCTCCTCAGCAAAAACGGTTGTATTAATCTGATTCAAGAAAAATCTGGAAAACCTTTGGCATCTTCTTGATGGATAGTAGGCGGCTTCAGCAATTTATCGATTAACTAACATCGACGCTAGCTCCTCGTTAGAAATTGGGAAATTCGACCCTTTTTTTCATCATTATCGTGCCAAAGAGTTTTCTAGGCCTCTCCTAGGCTCATGGACTTAGTCCTTAATATCTAAACTGCCCAGGCGGGCAACTATACATAGCAGAGTGAATTATTTGCAATGCATACAGAAGATGAGGATTGTAATATTTAAATTGAAAATAAATGTGCATATGTTAATAGGAGTTAATTAGTAGCGAATATCTAAATTTAATTCGCTATAAGACAGCTATTCTAGTTAAATAAAGATTGTAAATGAAAGATTTAATAAAACTATCGAGAATTGGAGTGGTGGGATTATTACTCCCTATTTTTCTCGATTCTGGCGAGCTTACATTAAACGAGGTACGCCCTGTAGTCGAAGAAATGCTCGACTATCATGTCGAATATAAAGAATATAGTCCGGCTTTAATCCAACGTACTTTTAAAATCTTTATCGACCAGTTTGATCCCGCTAAAATCTACCTGACGGCAAGTGAAATAGAGCCTTATTTCGATCTCTCTGAAAAAAAAGCTAAACAGGCAGCTCAGGCTTATCAAAATAATCGCTTCCCCGATTTTGTCGTTCTTAACCAACTTGTTAACAAGGCTATAGAGCGCAGTGTGGAATGGAGGGAGGAGCTGCAGAGAGCGCAAATTATAGGAAATCAAAAAAATCAGTCTGTAGCAGGTGAATCTTATTTGGAATTTGCCACAAGTGAAGCCCAACTCAAGCAAAGATTGCAAAAACAACTTGTTCAGATTTTAGAAGAAGAGAAAAGAAAGCGCGAGAAAGAAATGTGGGGGCCGGAGCTTAAGGAGAAGATCGCCTCCTATTGGCACAATCGATATGTTCGTCAAGAAAAGTATTATGCCAGCAATAGCCCAGCCTTGCTCGCCCAACATATTCTGAAAGCAGCAGCGAGAAGTTTTGATGCCCATACGGCCTTTTTTACCCATGAAGAAGCCTTAGAATTGCGAGCGAGTTTAGAGAAGCAATTTGAGGGTATAGGCGTTGTATTAAGAGAGGGGATAGACGGTATTACTATAGCCGATCTTATTCCCGGAGGTCCCGCAGCACGGAATGGCCAAGTCGAAATTGGGGATATTATCGTGCAAATCAATGGAGAGCTTCTCAATCAGACGAGTTATGACGAAGCACTCAAAATGCTACAGAGCGAAGCAGTGCCCTATATTGAACTGACTCTGAAAACGACTAAAAGGGGCAATAAAGAAGGTGAGCTTCGCGTTGTGCAGCTGAAAAGAGAGAAAATTCTCCTAGAACAGGAAAGAGTATATCACACAGCGCTTCCAGTCGAAGGTGGTATTATTGGTAAGATTACCTTGCCTTCCTTTTATGAGAGTGAAGATGGTTCTAGTTGCGAACGAGATATGCGAGAAGCGATTCGTGCATTGAAACGCCAAGGCAATCTAAAAGGAATTGTTCTCGATATGCGAGAAAATTCGGGTGGCTTTCTTAATCAAGCTGTTCGAGTTGCCGGATTGTTCATGACAAGTGGAGTGGTCGTCATCTCGAAATATTCTCAAGGACAAGTTCGTTATTTGCGCAACATCGATGGCCGAATTTATTACGAAGGTCCTCTTGTTATTCTCACATCACGTGCCTCAGCATCGGCAGCCGAAATTGTCGCTCAAGCTTTGCAAGACTATGGAACAGCGATTATTGTCGGTGATGAGAGAACCTATGGAAAGGGCACAATCCAGTACCAAACGGTTACAGATTCCCAAGCTCAGGCTTTTTTCAAAGTAACGATTGGTCGTTATTACACAGTATCCGGCCGTTCAACACAAATGGATGGTGTAAAAGCGGATATTGTGGTGCCTACTCCTTTTGCTGCCTTTAAAATAGGGGAGCGCTACCTCGAGTTTCCTCTTAGATCCGACCAGATGCCTGCTTGTTATAATGATCCCTTGACCGACTTAGATATCCAAACAAAGTCTTGGTTTCAAAAAAATTATATTCCCAATTTGCAGCCTAAACTTTCACAATGGCAGGAGCTTCTTCCTGTTTTACAGCAACGGAGTGCATCCAGACTTGCTCAAAATAATGAATGCCAGCGTTTTCTGGCTCAATTGCATGAGATGCAATCTTTAGGTTCACCTGCTTATGCAAATCGTAATTGGTGGAGAGGCCCTGACTGGCAGATAGTCGAAGCGGTCGAAATCGTTAGAGATATGATTTCTCTATCAAAAAGCCCATAGGGACGGCCCAGACTCTTGTCTTAAAAGCTATTCATATTCTTCTCAGAAGTAACTCCCTCTTAATTCTTACTCTATTCTTTCTTGGTGAAAAAACTGAAATACGCTAGAGTATTCATCATTCTCTTTGGCCAGATAGCTCAGTCGGTAGAGCAGAGGACTGAAAATCCTTGTGTCGCTGGTTCGATTCCAGTTCTGGCCAAAACAATCCCAAAACATAGTTTTGGGATTTTTTTTGTCAGAAAAAAAGCCAAAAGTTTGGCTTTTGTCTGGTAGCGAAGTGAAGCGCTCTATAAAGCGCGAACCGGCGGAGGGGTCCGGATTCCAGTTCTGGCCATTCTTTCTCTTGCCGGAGAATCCCGTAATATAGCCGTAATTGGCTAAGTTTCCTAAAATCACCCAAACTGGGTTGCCAAAAATAGTTTTGAGCAATCACTTTGGAGTGTCGATTCCGAACCATCTGAGTTGGATAAGAAGGCCGTAATACAAACTATCCAGGCTTCTCAGAGTATTTAATTAGTTGCTGAATATGAAGGTGAAATCGTAGGCCATGCTTTTTAAGAACCTTACGCATTGCAATCATTACGTCATATTGCCGATTTAAACATTGCTGTGAACCTAGGTTGGCAAAACAAAGGGATAGGAAGACGACTACTCGAACAACTCATTGATCGAGCAAAAAAATCATCTGACATAGAGAAAATCCAATTAAATGTCAGAGCCTCAAATATTCCTGCGACTTCACCCTATAAAAAAATGGGATTTCAAGAAGAAGGGAGGCTAAAAAACAGAGTTAAAATTAAAGATCGTTACATCGATGACTTCATAATGGGTTTAGAGTTGAAAAAATTCCAAGAAGTTAAAGATTTTGTGATCCGGCCTATGAATAAAAGTGATATTGCAAAAATTGCAAGGCGATATTCTTTCCCTTGGTCTACTCTCGAGAAGACTAAAACCCTTTGGGACACATATTATCTAGAGCACGAAAATGAAATACGTACCGTCGCTGTAGTAGTGGAGAATCATGAAATTCTAGGCTATAGAAGCGTACTCCGAAAACCTGAATGCCCTTTTTTTTGCGCAAAAGAATATTCCTGAAGTAAATGCAATCTGGATCGATGAAAAGCACAGAAGACAAGGTCTTGGAACAGCATTAATTAACTGGCTTGAAAACCTTGCAAGCCACGAAGGCTACATTGAAATAGGGATTGGTGTGGGACTATATCGCGATTATGGACCAGCACAACAGCTTTATTTCCAATTAGGCTACCTTCCCGAAGGGAATGGCATTACTTATAAAGGCCAACCTACAACTCCTGGGCAGTCTTATCCATTAGATGATCATTTAATTCTTTGGCTAGTAAAAGTGTTATCAAAGGTGGGTCTTACATGAAAATTGCTGCGCTGAAAATTTTGATTCTTGGAGGAACTCACTTTTTAGGTATCCATCTTACAGAAGAGTTGGTTAACCGTGGACATGAAGTCACTTTATTCAATAGAGGCACTCGCAGTATTGACTTCCCAGTGCAACAATTGCAAGGAGATCGAGATGGAAATCTAACGGCTCTGCAAGGACACACTTGGGACGCTGTAATTGACACTTCTGGACACCTTCCTCGTATTGTCGAACAATCAGCTAAAATGTTATCGAAAGCAACCAATCACTACACTTTCCTATCTACAATTGGCGTATATGACAATTTTAAAATTTCTGACATAGACGAACACTATTTCCTGGCCAGGATTGCAGACCCCACTACGGAAAAGATTACAGAAAAAAACTACGGTGCTCTGAAAGCATTATGTGAAGCGAAAGTTCAGCAATATTTTCCAAATCGCTCGCTCATTGTCCGATCAGGTCTTCTCGTTGGGCCATACGATCCGACCGATCGATTTACCTATTGGGTGAGACGTATTGCTAGGGGAGGTGCAATATTGGCGCCTGCGCACCAACAAGCGCAATTTATCGATGCAAGAGACCTGGCTAAATGGATTGCTACAATGATTGAGGGGCAAGTGACGGGTATTTACAATGCTACAGCACCATCTTATGATCTGGGACATATTCTTCAAGAATGTCAAAATGTCATAGATCGTCATGATCTGATCGTTTGGGTGGATGAGGAATTTCTTATTGAACAAGGTATCCAAGATTGGGTTGAGCTACCTCTTTGGCTGTCTAAAAGACGCTGTATGCCTGGATTCTCAAAAATCAGTTTTCAAAAAGCTCTGCGATCTGGATTACATATCCGTCCGCTAAGAGAAACGATAGCCTCTATTCTAGAATGGGATACGTTGCGTGGAGGGTTGCAACTCCAAGCAGGATTAGATGAACAGAAAGAAGCCAAACTACTAGCACAGTGGCAAGACCGTCAGGAGAAGAGTTTATGAAATCGATAACGCATTACCGTGTATTAACTCACCTCCTCCAGGAAAGAGCGGATTAGCTCCAATACAAAGATTAGAGGCAAAACTTTTCAGAATGCAGATTTGATTACGAGGTCAACTGGCTGGTGTGACCTCCTAAGTGAAGACGAATGGGGAAAATTTGTTTAGTGCATCAAGAACAGGTATCTGTGCAATGGCTAAGCACTAACCTATTTTCGATAGATATTGCAAAAGTTGAAGAGAAATATCAAATAAAGGTCCCTCCCTTGAATACAAGGTTGCCCGCAAACTGTGATTCAAACAGGATGCTGAGTAACCAGCAAACGAAAAAATCTTTTTCCATGATGACTGGAGAAATGTTTCTCTGAATAGCCGCTTGTTCAATATAGAGGCGTCTTTCATCGGATGGTAATTTTAGAAAGTCGAGTTTCACTTAAAGCCCCTCCGCTAGTTTCTTGAAAATAGGATGCATCCATTCGGGGGCAAATCGAATATCTTTGAGCAGTTCTTGCCTTGCATCCAGTGGACTAGTGCGCTTTAAATGTTCAACTCGTTCTGGAATAATGTGTTCTTTGCCTAATTCGCGGAGAGCTTGAACTAGCAGTCCACTAAGACGTCCTGCCATTGCCATATTTTTGGGAGTCGTGTGTCGCAGCTGGATGGTTGTTGTACCGATTTTTACCGTTCGACTTGACCCATCAGTTAAGAATAACTTTAGCAGGAACTTGTTCTGATAGCCCTAGGATATTAGCGGCATAAGCTCCTGCTGGTTGAATGCGTGTACCAGCTCTACCAACCAACGCCTCTGCGATCTTTTCTGGAGAGGGCAGGAGTTTTCCAAGCTTAGAATGAACTTTTGGGAAGTCATATATTCCTCTTGCAAGGCGGCGGATGGTTCCTTTTTGAACAAGGCGGTGGAGAGCAATATCGACAGCTTGCCGACTACCGAAACTTAAAAAGTCCGTTGGGACAAAAACAGCACCATGCCCGAGTCTGTTTGTCGCCTTCAGTATTTGATCGTCAGTGCTATTGGCATGTTTTTTTCTTACAAATGCAAGAGTTGTTTTGGTAGAATCTTAAGCGTTTAAGGGTAAGTAGATTATTGCATTTATTTGTAAGAAATATCGCTATGTGTTTCTTACAAATCCATTAAAATCGGTTAAATTTCAGTCAAATAGCGGTATTTTTTCCAGCTCGGCCTCAAAGGGAAATGAAGAGGTTGCTATTTGATCTGTGACGTAGCTAATTTTAGGAGATGCTTTTGATAGGCGGGCTTCCAAATAACGGATGAGATCAAGAAGCTCTTTTGAGCAAAGCAATTCGAGATTTCGCTTCTTTAGCTCACTGAGCGCGCTATTTAAAAGAGTTGTGAACCGCTCTAAACGAGTCATTCTCATTAAGTCGTTCTAATAGCTCTTCCGCTGCTAAAAGTGTCGATGAGCGATTGCTCCTCTTCCTTTTCCCTTGAGGTAGGTGGAAGGCTATGGTAAAGTAAGTCAATACAATTTGTTATAGGAGTCCTGCCCAGTGAGAATTTAAGTTTGAATCCCATCTGTTTACTCAACTAACCAAGGATCAAACTTATGTCTCGGCTCTTCATACAATTTTCACATCTTTTCAAATCATTCGGTTCTTTTTCTCTTTATGAAGATATAGCGCTTTCTGTAAATGAAGGTGATGTTTTTGCGCTCATCGGAGAGAATGGGGCTGGAAAAACAACTCTTCTGCAGCTTTTACTTGGAACAATACAAGCTGATTCAGGAGATTTTAGCAGAGCGCCCTCCCTTTCCATTGGATTCCTTCAGCAGGAAATCATTTTGGCCGATTCTTCAATTTCTGTAAGAAAATTCGTTGAAGGAAGTTCTCTTTTAGATCTCGAAAGAGAAATGGCTGCTTGCCTCGAGGCTCCCAACCGTTTAACTGAATGGGCTGAGCTACATGAAAAATATGAGCAGTTAGGCGGATATCGCCAAATTCCGATTGAACAAGTGCTGCGTGGATTAAAGCTCGAAGATAGTCTTCTCGATCTCTCCATGTTATCTTTAAGTAGCGGGCAACGTATGCGTGCAGCCTTAGCCAGAGCATTGATTGAAAATCCAGATCTTCTGCTTTTGGACGAACCTACCAACCATCTGGATCAGGAGATGATGGAGTGGCTCGAAGTAGCTTTGAAGCAAAGGAGAGGGGCCAGTGTGATTGTTTCTCATGACCGTAAGTTTTTAAACGCTACCTGCAATCGCCTGATAGAAATTAAAAATGGAAAGCTTACCAGCTATGGGGGTAGTTACGATTTCTATTTGGAAGAACAAGAGAAGCTTCTGGAAAAACAGATGAAAGCATACGTTGCTCAGGAAGAGGAAAGGGGAATCCTAAAGCAAAAAATCAAAGAAGTTACCTTTTCAAAAAGAAAGCCATCTCCTATAAAAGACCGCAACATCATGGCGTATGATAGAAGAGGAGAGAAGCACCAAAAATCGCTCCAACACAAACTCGACGCAATGAAAAGTTGCCTCGAGGAAATCGAATCAAATCTTCTTCCCCATCCAAAGCCCAAAAGCATCAAAGGGCTCAAATTTGTCGAAACACCTCTGGCTTCCTCAGTTGGAATTGAACTACAACATGCAGGCAAGTCCTATGAAAATAAGGTTTTGTTTTCCGGGTTCTGCAAGAGCATCTCTAAAGAAGATAGAATTCTTATCACAGGACCGAATGGATGTGGTAAGACGACGCTTTTAAAAGCGATTGCCGGAATCATTCCATTAGATGAGGGGAGCATTCGTTTAGCACCTACCGCAAAAATCGCTTTCCTTGACCAGGAAGTTGAGCTGTTACCGAGGGATCAAACGCCTCTTCAATATTTTGAAAGCAAGTTCCATCTTTCTCAAGAGGTTCTAAGAAGCGAACTTCATAAAGCGGCCTTAGGTGGAGAGGATCTGCTAAAGCGCCCGTTTTCCACATTGAGCACAGGGCAAAGAAAGCGGATGATGTTGCTAGATCTTGTTTTAGAAAAACCCAATGTCCTGTTGTTAGATGAACCAACGAATCATCTAGATTTCATGACCTTGGAAGCCTTTGAGAAGGCTCTTGTTGAATTTAAGGGAGCTATTTTAGCAGTATCGCACGACATCACCTTTATTGAAAAAATAGCTACCCAAGAGTGGAAGCTGGGAATTAGGTAGATATACGCAAATATTAGCATCGAAAAATGCCGCCTATTGCGGAAGTAGCTGATTGCGGTTTTTTGATCTGATACACCCTCTGAGTAATGGGTAAGTTTTTGTTTACGAAATGTGCCTTTCAATCTATCTTTTAACGTTTTATCAAAAATAAGAATGTAGGTAAGCCATGATTGCAATGGTCACTAGATCAGCAAGGGTAGCGGTTAGACAGGTTCCAAGAGTAACAAGTTTACCATTAGCACATAATGCTCGCATTACAAGAGTTGCAACTCGTCTCTCTGCTAACGATTTTTCAGCGCACAGAAGTTTTTCTAAAGATGTGAAAGTGCAGACAAAAACGAACGATTTGCACGTACCAGAAAAAGATGTGGATGTGGATACAAAAAAAAAGATCGATTTGCACCTCCGAGAAATGGAGCTTATGGCTAAAGCGGAATCTTTACGTAGACGAGAAGAGGCTTTAGAAATGCGTGAAACAGGCAAAACCCGTGAAGAGATAGCTGAGGACAAACAGGAAGTTATCGCTAACTTGTGCAGAATGATGAACTCTGGCGGACCCTAAGAAGTTTTTCAAAGCTTTTTAAATTGCTTATGGTTTCCAGAATCATTCCGAATCGACAAGAGTTTTCTCAAAGCCATTCAATCTGCCTTTTAACGTTTAAACAAGTAAGAATGTAGGTAAGCCGTGGTTACTACCGTCACTAGATCAGCGATGTTAGCAGTTAGACAGGTGCCAAAGGTAACATGCTCCTTATTACAGAATCCTCGTATTGCAAGAATTGCAACTTCTCTCTCTGCTAGCCAATTTTCAACACGAAGAAGTACCGTTTATTCTCGTTGGGACTGGCAGGGAAAGGATGTGAAAATATGGACCAGAAATAACAACCTGTCTCGGCGAGAAAAGGAGTTGATGACCAGAAATAAAATTTTACGTTTGCGAACAGTAAACCATACCGCTCAAGAGAAAGCTTTGCGCAACCATGAACCAAGAAAAACACCTAACGCGGTAGTTCACAAGAAGGAGGACGTCAACTCTAACTCGGCCGCGATTATGAAGCCTTATATACTCGCGTGGATGCTAAGAGGGTTCTAAGAGGTTGTATCTATAGAAATATTTCATCGATTTTTCAGTGCTTTTAAAGCTCCTTTGGTTGCAGAATCCATTTCGATTCTATTTGTGGAAGATGCAAGTAGGGGGCTTTTTGCCCAACCAAGCGACTTCCTAAGCTGTTCTTGGATTCAAAACAATCGTACAATTGTAGTAGGTCTTGGGTGCCCGCCTCTAAGTCGATTGTAATTTTTGTCAAAATTTTTTTAGAGTCACCCCCCTCTAGCATGAGGGAGGTTTTAAATCTTAATTGGTGCTATATTCTTCGTTTTTAAGATGGAGCGATGAATTTATGTCCTTTCTCAAGAGTCTTTCGAGAAGCTGTTCACCTATTATTCATGGGGTTGGGAGCTCTCCAGCAAAATGGGGACCCCATTTACGGACATCGCCCTCGATCCTACAAGGATCCATTTCATTTAATGGAGGGCCGACTCTTCGACCCATTAGTTCAAAAATTTTACAGCTACCTCAGCGCACGCACCCGCTTTCTTCTGCGATGCTGGGATCAATTTCGTCTATCAGAGGCTCTTACCTCCCACCAATTAGTCGAAAAATTTCAAATACATCTTATCACACGCAAAGTAATGAAGGATCAACAATGCATAGGACCAAAAAAATCGCAGTATGTCTCTTGGCCGGCTCTTTATTAGTGGTTCCTTTGGGAGCATATGCGTATGCGAATAAAGATGCCTCATCCTTCAACCCAATTACTTCTTCCACTGTCAAGGGTATAGAATGGGTACGGGAGTGCGTGGATCGGTATCCTGAAATTCTCTTACTGGCAGATGATAAGGTGCGTAAAACCGAGGAAGGTGTAGCTACTGTATCAGGTCCTTTTTCTAAACAACTATTTGGCAAGATATTCATTGAGTTTGACCGAACAATCATGACTCTTCGTTCTTTGCAATTAATTCTCGACGGTAGTGATCGGGCCTATAATGAGTTCACCGCAGCTCAACCTAAAGAGACCAAACTATCAAGGACAAGTTTTGAAAATTTACATTTGCTTGGGGTTGGCCTACTAAAATCGAAATATCAAGGAATGTCTGAATTGGAAATGATGCAGGCGATGGAAGCTTCTCTTGTGCTCGGAGATATAGGCAAAAGCGAAAAGGCGAGAGAGATTTTTAAGCCTTATGGAGCCAAGGCCCCTGATCATGATGATTTTCATGGTGAAGTCATGCAGATCCTTCAAAAACATCCGAAGCTTTGTCCTACATTTGATCGGTTAACCCCCAAAGCTAAAAAGCTACTCACCCAAACAGCGAATTTAGCGCACTATGGTCATGTGACTCACCTAGAAGGTGGACCGCTCATGTTCGCAAAATTACGAGAGAGTGGGGTAGCAGCATCTTCACCTAGGGCCTTATCGTTTGACTTCTTCGTTCATACTTGTGATGTTGCCGGGGCTTTGGGACATGTAAATAATGAATCTTCATTGGTTTATACAGAACCATCCCATCTTGCAATGCAAGGAGTATCTAGAGCGTGTAAGATTCTAGGGGACTCTCAAAAGACAGAAATGGATGCCTATAACACTTATCTAGCGACGCGAGCGAATTGGCTCGGTTTGAATGCGCAAGATCGGACCGATCGCGCGCTGACAAGAATGGGGGCCATGCTTCGATTATTCACACCTAAAGATGGGGTCATCTTAAAACAAGCGATTTTGAAATTAGAGCCTGAAACCAGAGCGAAAATCATTGCTCAACTGGATATTCAAGAAGGTGAAGAACTGAGACGTACACCCACATACATGCCTGCTGTACTGGTGAATCTGGCAGATAATCCGCAATTAGGGGCTTCATCTGAAGAGAGAATTTCACAAGCGGTTATTTTGGGATTACCTTTTCTCTCACGAGTTTTGGAAGCACACAAAGAAGCTCTCGCGGAAAATAGAGCTAACCCTGATATTCCATTGAATTTCAACAAAGCTGCAGCCGTGGCCAAACAATCTCCCACTACTCTTCTTAAGGGATTCAATATTGATTCAGAAGGGAATGTATGTTGTTCCAATGATTAAATAGAGAATAATTTTTTTTCAAAGAGGGTGTAGCGAAGAAAATATTTCATTGCTTTGGATACACCCTCTTTAACAGTTGTCTATTATGAATCTTTGGATGCGTAATAATTCAACGCATTCAAAAATTTGAAACAATTCGATAGTTCACTTCACTATTCCAGTGAGTTCGCATGCAAAACATTCTCTTATAATCTCCTGGTTTTTGCATAAAGTAAGAGGATTTTTTTCGGCTAAGATCTAAATTATGTGATTAACTATTAGCAGAGAAGTAAAGCTAGCCAAAACATAAAAAGATCGATTAGGGAATATTGTGAATCCGCGAATAAAAAAATTTATCTCTTACTACAAGCCTTATCTCAGACTTTTCTTTGCAGACATAATGTGCGCGGTGATGGCCTCTGCCGCCATGCTCGCTATCCCTTTATGCATCCGATACATCACTACGAATTTGCTACAAATTGGATCACAGGTTGCCCTCCATCAAATTTACATGATGGGTGGACTTATGCTCGGGCTGGTTTTTGTATATGCTGCATGCCACGCATTTATTGACTATCGAGGACATGTAATGGGTGCCTTGATGGAAAGAGATATGCGCAGCGAACTATTCGAGCATTACCAAAAGCTTTCCTTCAAGTTTTATGACGAGCATAAAACTGGCCAGCTCATGACCAGGATCTCTAGTGATACATTTGATCTTGCAGAACTCTATCATCATGGGCCGGAAGATGTTGTCATTTCCGTTTTGAATTTCATCGGCGCTTTCATCATCTTGATCAATATCAACGTCAAACTAGCTCTTATTGCTCTCCTTTTTGTTCCTATAATGGGAGTGTATGGATTTTGTACGGCCAATAAAATGTACGCAGCCTTGAAGAAAAGTAGTGCTAAGAGAGGGGATATCAATGCTCAAGTCGAGGACACGCTTGCAGGCATTCGAGTGGTCAAATCGTTTGCGAATGAAGAAGTCGAAAAGAAAAAATTCAACCAGGAAAATAATCGATTCTTTGAGAGCAGGCGCAAAGGCTATAAAGCGGAGGCTTATTTTTATAATGGGTTAATCTCTTTTACCCAACTAATGACCATCACTATTGTCATCTTTGGGGCAATAAGTATTGTCAAAGGTTCTTTGGATTTGGCCGATCTCCTTACTTTCCTCTTGTACATTGTGATTCTGATTGAACCCATTCAGCGATTGGGCAATTTCATTCGGCTATATCAGGAAGGCGTCACAGGCTTTAATCGATTTATGGAAGTCTTAGAAGTAGAGCCCGACATTCAAGATACACGAAATAGTGTAGATTTAACAGAGGTCAAGGGAGAGATAGAATTTCAAGCTGTAAGTTTTACCTATAAAGAGGGCTACAATCATGTTTTGAAAAATGTCTCTCTGAAAATATATGTTGGAGAGTATATAGCTCTGGTTGGCCCTTCCGGGGTCGGCAAGACGACTCTTTGTTCCTTAATTCCTAGATTCTACGAGGTGAGCGAAGGGCAAATATTGGTCGACGGTCAAAATGTTAAAAAAATTAAAGCCCAATCGTTACGGAAAAATATTGGTCTTGTCCAGCAAGATGTCTATCTCTTTTCAGGAACAGTTTTAGATAATATTCGCTATGGGAAGCTAGACGCCACAGAGGAAGAGATTATTAAGGCAGCAAAACTAGCCAATGCCCACGATTTCATTATGAAATTGCCGGATGGATATTCTACCGATATTGGTCAACGTGGTGTCAAGCTATCTGGAGGGCAGAAACAACGACTTAGCATTGCTCGGGTTTTCTTAAAAAATCCTCCGATCATTATCTTCGACGAAGCTACAAGCAGTTTAGATAACGAAAGCGAAAAAGCCGTACAAGATTCTCTAGAAAAACTGTTACAAAACCGTACAACTCTTGTCATAGCTCATCGTCTATCAACGATTCGAAATGCCCAGAGAATTCTCGTGCTGACAGATAAAGGAATAGAAGAACAAGGAACACACGAAGAGCTCATTGCCTTAAATGGGACCTACGCTAATCTCTACAACACACAGTTAAGAATCGAAGATGCAGGAGAGAACGCGTAAATACTTCATCAAAAAGCACAGAAAATCGAGATAAACATACTCTTGATGTCCCCTTTTAGAAAATGAAGTGACGAAGTCAAATAAGGATCCATTCCTCTTTCTTAGGAAAAACACTCAACGATATTTTTTATGAGATTTGTGTTTCGACTTTTTTTTCGAGGAGGAAGAGGGAGTTGAAGAAGTGTCTGAGGGCTGATAGCGTTGCAAAGAAGCATATTTAACAAGCACCTTATAACAATATAGGTAGAGGTGTTCCGGCATCGCATTTTCTAGAATAAAACGGCGACCATTTTCTGCTATTTGGTGAGCTTCTGCATCATGACTTCTCGCCCATTCTATTTTTTCCAATAGATCGCTGATATCATGTTGAAGAGGGATAAAATGGACCCAAGGTTTTATGGCTGTGTAATACCAAAGAGTAAAAGGTGAAGCATGTTTAAAAACGGCAGAGTTGGATAAAAGCTTCCATGCACAACCGGGCGTTGAAGCGACATATCCATCTAAGTCAATTAAATATTTATGAGACAAATAATCATCCCAAGTTGACATTTTTTTTGGGAAAAAGCGATAAAACTCATCGATTATCTCTGTTTTCAGCATCCAAGGATGATTTCCTGAAAAAGCGGCATCGATAGATTCAGGATGGTGTTGGGATAAATAGCATAGTTTCCCTCTAGGACGTAGGGTCCATAAGTTAGGATCATTGTAGTTGTCACCATCATTACACCATCCTCTCCAGAATACTTTTCCGCTCTTCATTTCCCAGGAAAAATTGTCTGATAGTGGAGGGATTATCTTTGAAAAGTTGTTTGCCCACTCTGCCCACGATTGTACAGGGAAATGGATCATCATTTCTGAAGAGTTTTTGATTTTACAGGTCGCAAGAACTGGACCCGGTAATGTCTTAGGCTCCCATATTATATCCTGTAGGTGAACAATGATATCAACATTGGGCACGTGGTAAAGATCGATAATTCGTTTAAGTAAGTCCTTTGCTTCTCCATCTGGACCAATCACTTGACGATTGATAATTTGATAGCGCTTCAGCGCATTCCCAAAACTGATTTCTGGAATTTTTTTTATGGTCGCGTCTAAAAGTTTTTTGGTTATTCCCTTACGCTCAAATGGCTTGAACTCTTGATCGATCTGTTCATCCATCCATTTCCATCGTGGATCATTGGGATCTAAAGTCACAGAGGCTTCGCTGGCAAGAAACTGACTGCAAAAAACGGTCAGAAGAACAACGATGAACTTATACATAGAGTAACCGGCTAATAGATAATCGCCATGAACTATAAATTGATTTTTTCGAAAAGAAAAGCTTTAAACTCCTGATTGAGCGTGGATTAAGTAGTATACAGAGGTTAAAACTGAAAAGCTTGCTTTTCTCAAAAATCGAATTTATAGTGCTCAGCCATTGTCCATAGGAAGAGTGTAGAAAAATGCATAAGCTCACACCTGTTTTTTTAATGTTTTTTTGCACTCTACTCCTTATTAGTGAAGCTGCAGAACCCTTAGATCCACATGACCCCCGATGGAAATGGATGGATGAACAGATCGATCAAGAGTTCAAGCCATTTGAAAAGAAGGGAATAACGAAAAAACTGTTAGATGCGACGATAGAGAAAATCCCAGAAATCAGTTTTGGACATGCGCTGAAGCGCTATCAAATTACCCATCGTCAAGTAATTGGTCCGGAGGGAGATGCTAAAGACTTAATCCAACGAATTGTGGATCTTTATCCCGTGCCCGATGTCGATATCATTGTTCACTTACAGGATATAATATGGGAACCTAAGACATTACCGGGTCCCGTTCTTGCGACCTGTAAAATAAAAAACTCTTCAGAAATGATGATCCATTTCCCTGTACAATTATGGTCGCAATGGGAGAATGAATTTTCAAAAATAATCTCCGGTTTATCCTCAAGTTCGCCTTGGGAAAAGAAAGTTGGGAAAGTATTCTGGAGAGGATGGTGTAATGATAGCGATAACTACAATGATCCTAACTTATGGACTGTGCATCCACGAGGTAAATTATGCTATTTATCCCAACAGTATCCTGAATCAATCGATGCAGGCTTTTCAGGGAATCATCCCTGGATGCTAAAAGATGATGTAATCGATGAGTTTTATCGCTTTTTCCCCAAAAAAACGTCAACTTGGGAAGAGTATATAGGTCATAAATATTTGATTGACTTAGATGGATATGTAGCCTCAACACCCGGTTG
>Ga0207143_1028_pt1 | contig 31176 bp, 28 predicted proteins | sample Alteio_BWMinHeat_3_FD_153566 | JGI IMG/M metagenome (GOLD analysis project Ga0207143, IMG submission 153566) | Enriched cells from forest soil in Barre Woods Harvard Forest LTER site, Petersham, Massachusetts, United States -... | ecosystem: Environmental > Terrestrial > Soil > Temperate forest >... | reverse complement strand
GTGCTACCGGGTTAATATCAAACGCAGGTGATAATACCCAACCATGGGGCTCCAACAAAAAGCCATGATTTCTCAAATGATCATCCACGTTTGAAACACAAATATAAAATACAATACGACGCCATAATTGTTCTAAATCCTCATCTGGCCGGGCACCTTGCCGCATAATAAATTCAGCTAATTCTAAATAACTCACTCCATTAGATGCATCATCACCATCCGATCGTTGCAATAAGGTCATCGCAGAAGAAAAATGAATCCGTTTGCCTTTTTCTGCGCGGTCAAATCGTTTTGAAAGGAAGGTATGATGTCGACTATTAAACTTCTGCAAATTAGCCTCCGCAATTACCACACCCGCATTTTTTGCAAGCTCATATATAACCATTTCCCAAGCACCAATATCATTTCCATCATGTGTACTTGGAAATTTAGCAATCCATAGCTGTTGCTGTGTATCAATCACGCTCGCTTTTGGTCGTGCACCACCTAATGAACCACCTGGTGCAATTAACATTTGCAGCCATTTTGAATATGCGGGATTCTCCTCTGCACCATCTTTTTCAAGAGCCAAACTTGCTTGTTCTAACGCTCGAAGCGATGCAAACGGTGGTGAAGCATATTTATCATTATCATCAAGGAAATTGCCATCCTGATTGAGGCGAAAACGAAGCGCACCCATTCGATGCTGATCATGCACACCTAAAAGATAATCTGACTCAACTAGCCTTCTTTCCTTTCGTTCTTCGTTTCGCGCAAGTTGCGCCTCACGGCGATTCATTAATACTCGACCCCAACGATCAGGCGATGAATCCAGGAATAATCCAAAACTTTTTTGCTCATGTGGTGCATATTGCGTGCCTGTGAGCAATTGTAAAGAAGGATCTAACACCTGAGCATTTGGATTTTTCAGCCAACCTTCATTATATTCAAATGAAAAAATTTCTTTACCGCGAGAAAGAGTTGCAGATAGCACACCCATTAAAGTGGGCTGTGCCAAACCAACCCAATCAGCATAAACATAAATCTGTCGTTGCGCAGGCTTATTCATTTTCTTTTACCTTAGGCGCACGTGTTTTGAGTTGCAATTTTGCGTCTTGGAGTTTACGACCTAACTCATCATCATGCGCTATGAGTCCTAAGTCTTTTTCAAGACCCAAACAAAACATAACTTTTGCATAAGCACCAATCATGACACTAGGATCCCCACGCTCAATTGAACGCAAGGTATTTCTAGTTATACCAGCACGTTCAGCGACTTGAGTTGCAGAAAACTTTCGTCTAAGCCTCGCCAGACGAATATTTTCACCAACTTCCACTAATAAGCGCTGTAGAGAAGGTAATATAATGCTCTTTTCTCTTGGCATAATGGATAATACTCGCATCAATTATTATGTTTTTGATATTAGTATTGATCATTATAGTCCATTTTCTACCCTTTATCAATACAGGGTGTATTTGGGTGACATATGACATGGTTCATCATTTGATGATTTGACGAAGATCGGTTAAAATAGGGCAAATTTTAGACAATTAAAATAAATTTTAACAATACGAGAGTGTAATGAGCGCATCTTCTAATCGTGAACTACAGACACAACCAGCTGGGTGGGGCAAATTGCCTGCGGAGTTGTTATTGCCCATTTTTTTAGAATTGGATTTATACTCGCGAGCTAGCTTTTTGCTGGTTTGCGCTTTTTTCAATGAGATTCTTAAAGAAGATTTATACCGTGATTACGCTGAGCTTGTTGAATTAATGCATGCATGGTCGTGGTCGCAAGCGTTACCAGTCGAAAGAGTAAACATTTTTGCTAAGCACAATTATTTAGAACGCATTAAGGCTTTAGGGTATTCAAGCTCAGATTGGGAAAAAATACTTGGGAATCCTCATTTAATAGAACCAGGTATGTGGTTTATGGGGCGCAAATTCAAGGTAGGGAGCCGGGCTGTTAGTGAATGGATATTTAAAGCCATCTCAGCTGAACCAATTGAACGCGCTTATCACGGACTCGCTTTAGGTTTAACTTTTGATGAAATAGCTGAGTTTACTTCTCAAAGTATCGATCCGAGTGTTTTAATGGATGGCGTTTTGTTCCAATTAACTTATGTAGCTACAGAGTTTGGAAATATTTCTGCGCTAAGATGGTTATTGAACCTGGAGTATTTTAAGAACCCGGGTGCATATAAAAAACTTATGTTACAGACATGTTACCGCCGTGCAGTTAATTTACGTGATTTAGGTAGTGCGCGGGAATTAGTGAGCGCAGGCGCTGCTGAGAGAGATAATGACGAGCGCCTAAGTCTATTTTTACTGGCAGCTGCGAGTTGCGACCTGGCTGCATTACAGCAACTAGCGGTAGGGCCAAATTTCGCGGATGCAAATCAAGTAGATGCTTATGGCAGAAATGCGATAATTTTAGCTATACGTAACGGATCGGCTTTTGAAAGCGATATTACCAGAGTAGTCTCGTATTTAATATCAATTGGTACGGATCCAAATATATCGGACAATCAAGGAGTGCAGGCTATTATCCGTGCTATAGAGAAAAGAATGCCAGCAGTAGTAGAAGTTATTTGGTCACATTCGCGATATTTACCTGGTATTTTTGATCGTACGCATTTCACAAAATATTTCTATACAGTAAAAGATTTTAGAAGAGCCTTGAAATTCAGCATTGATCGTATCAAGAGCCTTGATTCAGAATTATTTGCGAACGAAATCTTATTTATATTATTGTCACCATTAACATGGAAAACAACTACCCATCTTCGCAACCAATCTATAGCAAGAGATCAACTACTGGCAGAGCTAACTATCATAGAAGCCAGATTGCCTATTATAATCAGTTCAGTAATTGAAAATGGAGCTAATCCTGAAGTCTGTTTAGATAAATATTATACCGAGGTGGAGCAATCATCCAGTAAAAGCCCGATAGGCATATGCAACATAATTATCAAAAACATTGCGCAATTTTTATTTTCAGAGCAGGAACGCCAATTATTATTAAGCGCCGTTACTGATGCAAAGCAACAGATGGAAGCTGTAGTCAAAAAGCGTGCAATGCAGAAACAAGAAGATGCCGAGAGAAAATCACTCAATGAAAGGATTGTTTATGCGGCGGAGGAAGAGACGAGATCACCAGGTCTACCGGCTACTTCACCAACACTTCCAGACACTGTGCTTCACGAACCAGAAAGCCGAAAAGTCGCACAAGAAATACTTGATGAACTAATCTATGCAGTAGAACAATCTGGCTCTGCCGCTGATAGTGCATTGAAAGATGAAGTAGTTACATTAGTAGAAAATTTAAATGATTCAGCAATTCCAGTCACTGAAACCATTGCCGAGCTTCGGCAAGTTGATACCTCAGAAGCAAGTTGCGAAGTCAGCGCTGCTTTTAAAGCCTTTATTTCTGCATTATCCACTGCCATTGCCTGCGGACTCCTTTTTGCTCTTGTAGGCGCTGCTGCTACTAGCTGGAGCGGTCCTGGCATAGTAATTGGTGCGATTGCTGGATTTATCGCAGGTTTAATCGCTGGCAGTATTGGTGCTAAATGTTGCTTATTTAGCGATACGCAACAAGAAGAAATTTCTCCAATGCACAATCACCAGATGATTTTATGCCGCTGAAATGATTTTCATAAAATATGCTACGCTATCTATGATTAATAAATCAGGTTTCTTTTTAGCGCATTCAAGGACGATCTCAATTTTTTCCAAATCATTACTCGTTAATGGACCGCCAGTTTTTTCACCCTGATAATTGCTAAATAGCGTTTGCACTTCTGGCTTGAGTCTGCCAAAGCCATCAAACAAGGGGGTCATTTTATCTACTAATATTTCAGCTTCATCCTGATGATATCTGCTTTTCTTATTTTGTAGTTGCAGTTTTTTTACAAGCAAATCTTTTTGCTTGCCATTATCCCAAACAATAGTGGCACTTCTTACGATCTCGACTTGACGTATAGCTGAAATAAAATTATCAACATCAATGTCGGTACTCATGACCACTTCTCATTAATTATTATACTGTTATAAGTATAGTTGATTTTTGAGAAGTGTAAGTAATTGAATCATAATGAGAGTAGAGTTCGTTAAGGCAGTTTATAAGGAAGTTGTATTCTAAACATAGCTCCTTTTTCATGACCTTCGCTTTCAACAAAAATCTCACCACCTAGCTCATTGATAACAAGTGCGCCAGAGTGCAGCCCGAACCCGTGGCCGGTATCTTTTGTTGTATAACCATGATAAAAGATTTTGTTAAGATTTTTAGGCAAAATACCAACACCATTATCTATGATTTCAACAATAATCTTATCATTTTGAGCAAATGTTTTTATCGTAATAATTTTTTTCTCATTGCCAGACGCTAGTAAAGCGTCTTTTGCGTTATGCAATAAATTTATCAGCACTTGTAGTAGTTTAACTTTATCTACAAGGAATGGAGCAATTCGTCCATAATGCTTATCGATCTTAATATGTTCTTTCAGTTCCAAACTGGTTATCAATAAAGCTTCGTCTAACAAATCGTTAATTGACGTAACATTTTCAATGCCAATGTTTTTACTTAAAGTTTGCTGAGTTGAAATAATATCTTTGATGGTTTCAATATTTTTTAATATGGCTGTAATTTCACCCGACAGCTCAAGCTCTTCATCATGCTGATGCTGTGTCTGATTTTCTAGAAAATTAATTATTTTTTTACCTCTAACATCATTTGTCAGAAAATCAGCCATGTCATGCTCATGCTCCTTTAATAGAGCACATAATTTATCTAGGTTAGAAGATTTAGAAGTAGCTAATTTTTCTGAAATGGTATTAGCTGAAACATTTACGCTATTTAACACATTACCTACGCTATGCAGCACACTCGCGGAAATTTCAGCCATGCCCAATTGTCTTGCTTTTTCAAACTGCTCCTGATTCATTGCCTCTTTATAATTAGATGCAAAATAAGCCACGCTTAATATAATAAATGTAACCGTAGCGATAGCCATTGATAAAATAGTCGGGTCAAGTGAAGTATTTGGAGCAACTGCCGGGAAGCAGAGAGGAGTGAATACTGACGCTGCCATGCCAGTATAATGCATACCGCAAATGGCTAGCCCCATAATAATAGCGCTAATAAACTTGATGCGATTGCGCACTCTTAATATAACTTTATTACTCTTCAGGGCTAGCCAGATAGCCGCTTCAGAAGCAACAATAGCAATAATAATTGAAAGCAAAAAGAGATCCGGCAGATATCTGATATTTAAAGTTATCAGCATACCTTCCATGCCGGTATAATGCATGGATGCGATTGCAAAACCCAGTATTACACCGCCTGCAATCAAATGAACGACATTAATAATATTTTTCTTTAATAAATATAATGCAAATCCAGAGGCAAAAATCGCTACCAACAATGAGATGCCCGTCCAAAACAAATCATATTGCAATGTTATGCCTGGAATTTTGAAAGATAGCATACCGATAAAATGCATAGACCATATACCTGCGCCCATGGCAATCGACCCACCAATTAGCCATAGCAAACTGCTTGTTCTGGTATTGTTGCGATCACGTAAGCGGCCCGTTAAATCTAGCGCAATATATGAGGCAAATACGGCAACCATATATGACAGCGCGACTAACCGCAGATCATACACACCGAAATATTGATCTGCTGGTAAAGGTCCTGTCTGAAAATAATCTACTAATTTTTCAAACATTTTTATCCTCTTTATCTGAAATCGAAATCATTTCATTAACAAGATCTTGCTGTTTTTCAGGATCCCGTAAATAACTTTCAATTTCATCGCCAGATAACGGTTTGCTGAAATAAAATCCTTGCACCTCACCACACTCATGTTTTTTGAGAAAATTTAATTGATTATTGGTTTCAACCCCTTCAGCGATCACTTCTAAATGAAGGTTCTGCGCCATCGCTATGACAGCACGAATAATGACTTCGTCATCTGTTGCCGAATGGATATGCTTGATAAACGAGCTGTCAATTTTTAATCTATCCATTGGCAGTTCTTCTAAATAACTTAAGCTTGAGTAGCCCGTGCCAAAATCATCGATAGCAATCATGACACCCAGTTTTTTTAACTTAACCACTACATCAATCACACTCCTGTTACTCAGGATCACATTTTCCGTAAGCTCTATTTCAAGATATTCAGGGCTAATGCCTGTTTCTTGCAGTATCTTTTGAATGACTTCCACCAGATTTTGTTGTTTTAATTGTTGCGCTGAAACATTTACAGCCATTCTCATCGGTGGCAAACCCTGATCTTGCCAGGCTTTATTTTGCTGACAGGCTTTACGTATCACCCATTCACCTATGGGCATTATTAAGCCTATGTCTTCGGCTAATGGAATAAAATCAATGGGAAGTAAAATTCCTTTTGTCGGATGTCGCCATCTAATAAGTGCTTCTACTGCACATAATCTATTAGTTGATAAGTTAATTTGTGGCTGATAGCAGAGAAAAAATTCCTCATTAGCTATTGCCTGACGCAAGTCAGCTTCTTGATCTAACTCAGCCATTGTCCTAATACTCATTTCCGGCTGATAAAATTGAAAGTAATTTCCTTTTTTTCCTTTTGCCTGATACATTGCCATATCGGCATTGCGTAATAATATATTCGCCGTTTCGCCGTCTTCTGGGTAGATGCTTATGCCCATACTGGCAGTTAATGTAACTTTTCTGCCGACCAATTCGAAAGGTTTGTTAAAAATTTCCAGGAGCTCGTTAACCTTTGCTTCGATATCCGCTCTCTTTTCAGCATTTCGCAGGATAATAACAAATTCATCTCCTCCCAATCGACACAACGTATCGTTAGATTGAATTGCAGACTGCAAACGTATAGCGACATTTTTCAATAACTCGTCGCCAACCATATGAGTTAAACTGTCGTTGATTAATTTGAATCGATTAAAATCAATAAATATAGCTGCAAATTTAGTTTTATCTTGCTTTGAAAGATTAATCGCTGATTTCATTTTCTCATGCAATAAAATACGATTACCTAGTCCAGTAAGCGAATCGTGTTTAGCTTGGTGTTCTAATTCTTGCTGCAACTTTGCTCTTTTTGTAATATCACGAAAATCCAGTATGCGACCGATATTTTCACCATTTAGTTTATGCGGTTGCGAATAGCATTCAAAAATTTGACCATTTTTGAATTTCAAAGTATCGGTGCGAATTTCTTCTGCCTTCTTAGAGGTTTCACACAATTTTATTAAATCATCGTAATTAATTACTTTATCCGTGATGTACTCTAGAAACAGTTTTTTGTTTTTCGTTAAAAGAATTTCTTCAGGTATTTTCAACAGAGTAATCATCTTTTGATTATAATCAATGATTAATCCTTCATTGTTTATCACTAATATTCCGTTGCTAGAAGAATCAAAGGTGGATTTAACGAGTGAAAGTGATTCCTGCAAGGATAGCGTCTTGTCTGCAACCTGTTGTTGCAAATTAGCAGTATAGTTTCTTGTTTCCTGCGCAAGGTACCACTTGGTGGTCAATGCGCATGCTAGCTGTCGCACGGAAACATTATCAAATGGTTTTTTTAAAATTAATAAATTATCTGTTTTACCGAGATGTGAAACCGTTTCTTCCCAGGTATAATCGGAATAAGCAGTACAAATGACAACTTGAATCTCTTTATCCAATTCCCAAATATGTTTGATGGTTTCAATACCATCCCAACCGGGTGGCATTCGAACGTCCACAAAAGCCAATGCGTAGCGCTCACCCTTTTCGATAGCACGTTTGATTTTTTCAACCCCCTCTTTTCCTTGCGAGGCGACATCAATTTGAAATTGTGGCAATGAAGCTGAATCGGCCCTAATGCCAAATAATTCGGAACTCAAATTATCTAATTTATCGGACGTTTCAGTTTTAAGAATTTTGATGAAGTCATGATGGATAGCAACATTGTCATCGATGACCATAATCCTAAAGTTATTTGTATTATCCATACAGCCATCCTCGTGTACTTATCTTATTATTTTAACATTATGGATATATAATAATGGGTTATTGACTTGAAATTGGCGGTATCAATGTTCAATTATAGCACAAATAAGCTCGCTGGCCTTAAAAAATGGGCGATCATTATTTGTCTTGATGCGTTATTACTAATAGCCATCCTATTCCTTCTCATTAAAATATACCCAAAGTTTCACACTAATATAAATATCGACGGAGTATACATCGACCAACCCCGCGACCTGGCTGATTTTAATTTGCTTGATCAACACGGCAAACCATTTACCAAGCAACAATTAAAAGGTCATTGGACCTTGTTATATTATGGATTCACACACTGCCCTATGATTTGTCCGACGACACTTGATGCACTGAATAAAATGTATAGCCTGCTTGAAAAGCAAATACCAAAACATTTGCTGCCACAAATTGTTTTTATTACTATCGATCCTGAAAACGATACTGTTGCGCGATTAAATCAATTCATTAACTCGTACAATACACATTTCATTGCTGCAACATCGAATACAAACAAAACGACTACGGCAACCGATTTTAACGGTTCAAAAAATCATAATACTGATATATTAGTCGTAAATCCGCAAGTACAAATACAGGCATATTTTCTTTACCCACATCGGCCTGTCAATATGGCTAGGGATTATCAACGAATAATAGGTCAGGTTACCAAATCCTGAAAATGCATTTTATTTTTACCACTCTGCTTAGCTAAATACAAAGCCTCATCCGCCACACGAATAATTTCATTTACTGTTTCTCCTTGTGCAGGAGCTTCAGCGATACCAACCGATAGTGTGATGGCTGGAAGGAGCCGGTTATTGAAATAAATTTTTTCTTGCTTAATGATATCCCGTATTCTTTGCAACCGTTGTGTAGCTGCAGATAATTCAGTATCTACTAAGACAAGCAAAAATTCATCGCCGCCAATGCGGCATGTGCTATCTGTTACTCGCATATTTTCCTTTAATAGTCTACTAACAGATTTGAGAACCGCATCACCTGCTTCGTGTCCATATTTATCATTAATGTTTTTGAAGTTATCCAGATCCGCCATTACCACACTCAATGCTTTGTTTTCTCGCACCGCCAAATTTAATTCGCGATTAAAAAAATCATCAAGATATCGCCTATTATATAATCCAGTTAAGGGATCGCGAATAGTCTGCTCATATAATATTTCTCGCAATTGGGATAATTTTTTATTTGAGTCAGATAAATCCTCAATGAGCGATAGATTTTCGAAACGCAACGTTAATGAGCTTTCTAATAATCTGTAACTCCTGACAGACGTTACAAGCATAAATAAGAGATATGTTGTCATCGCCACGCCTATAATTGTATAAATAAATCCACCTTGTAAAAATAGCCATAAACTCAACGGAAGCACACATAGACACACATAAATAAGGCTTGCCGCCAAACTGGCATTAAGCGTCTGTATTCCACCAGCTGTCACTCCTGCAATAACGACAATGATCAACACTTGCTTCATCAAATTATCATTTGGCATTAATATCGAGCCAGCAACACCCCATAATGCTGCGGATAAACTCATTGCAATGATAAAGAGATATAGATTAAATAAATCGCTGCGCAGGTGCTGGTTATAATAAAACAAACCCAAAAAACGCAGCAAAGACACAAACACCACTGAAATAAACCAGCCTAATACCAACCTGCTATTCTCAGCATGCTGAAAATACAAACCACTAAATACCACCGCTGCACAAATAAAATTGGCGGGAATACTCGCCAGCAAGTTATGGTGCAAAATGTTAACTTGCTCTCTGAAGATTTTCCTTCTTATTTTGGGCAACGCTAGCCCTCCCTGAAAAATATTGCGCTCAATGTTTTATTATAACGCTAAAGGGCAAGTGAAGGACGAATCTTTCAAATATCAATAATATATATGGGTGTAACTTATTAATAAGATCCGCTAGAATGGCCGCCATCAATGAAGGCTATAAAAAGGAACTGCTAATGCAAAAAGTCGACCTGCTACTCCATGCCAAATGGCTGATCACGTGCGAAGAACAAAATCGCATATTAGAAAATCACTCTCTTGCAGTCAAAGATGGCAATATCGTCGGTATCATGCCTTGCAAGGAAGCTGAAAAAACCTGGCAAAGCGATAATGTGCAACATTTTAATGAGCATGCATTACTGCCTGGCTTCATTAACAGCCACACCCACATTGCAATGAACATTTTCCGTGGTCTTGCTGATGATCTGGATCTAATGGATTGGTTGAATAATTATATCTGGCCAGCAGAAGGTAAATGGGTCAGTCAAGAGTTAGTGTATGATGCATCGCAACTCGCCATCGCTGAAATGATACGCGGTGGTACGGTACGTTTTAATGACATGTATTTCTTCCCGGAAGCCACTGCAAAAGCCGCGGTAGAAGCAGGTATACACGCACATGTAGGCATGACAATAATAGACGTACCCACTGCATGGGCAAAAACACCTGATGAATACTTTGCGAAATCGCTGGAATTTTACGAGCAATTCAAAAACCACAAGCATGTCACACCGAAGTTCGCACCACACTCTACTTATACCGTGTCTCGCGAAAACTTAATTAAAGTAAATGAGCTAGCACAAGAACATGGCATCAAAATCAATATTCATTTACAAGAAGTAGCCTCAGAAGCGCAACAAACTATGGCGAAATATAATCTGCGCCCACTGGAATTGCTGGCAGACATTGGCATGGTGTCACCTAATTTAATCGCAGTGCATATGACAGATATTAGCAAAAACGATTTCGCCATCTTGCAAAAATACCGCCCCAACATCGTGCATTGCCCAGAATCCAACATGAAGCTTGCTAGTGGCACTTGTCCAGTCACCCGCTTGCTTCGCGATAATATCAACGTTGCTCTTGGTACAGACGGTGCCGCCAGTAATAATGACCTCGACATGATAGGTGAGATGCGCACTGCTGCCTTCCTTGGCAAACATAGCGCAGGCGACCCCAAGGCCTTACCGGCTGAAACCGTCCTGAAAATGGCAACCCTGCACGGCGCCAAGACCCTGGGCACAGATAAAATCACAGGCTCACTCACCGCCGGTAAATTAGCCGACATCATCGCCATTAACCTGACAGAAATCGAAACCCAACCCCTCTATCATCCCGCATCACAAATTGTGTATGCAGCCAGCCGCAACCAGGTAACGGATGTCTGGATTTCGGGTAAACAAGTGCTAAAAGATCGTAAGTTATTGACGCTTGATGAGAAAGAATTACTAAATAAAGCACAAAGTTGGCGCAATAAGATAAAGAGTTAGGTATAATGGCAACCATTATTTCCAGAGGAGCTTAAACATGTCAAAAGAACGCACCCTATCTATCATCAAACCCGATGCCGTGGCGAAAAACGTCATCGGCGAAATTATTACCTGTTTTGAAAAAGGTGGCTTGCGCATCGCCGCTGCTAAAATGATGCGACTTAGCAAAACACAAGCCGAACAATTTTATGCCATTCACAAAGAGCGCCCCTTTTTCGCCGCACTGGTTGCCTTTATGAGCTCTGGCCCTGTGCTGGTACAAGTCTTGGAAGGTGACAATGCCATCGCGCTTAATCGCCAAATTATGGGCGCCACCAATCCAAAAGATGCGGCGATTGGCACTATCCGCGCAGAGTTCGCCGATTCTATCGACCACAATGCCGTGCACGGTTCAGATAGCCCAGAAACCGCGAAGCAAGAAATCACTTTCTTCTTTAAGCCGGAAGAAATCATGACCTATGTTGCTGAAGCTGAGCTAGCCTAAATGTCTACCCAGGCTGCGCCCGCAAAAATAAACCTGTTAGGCCTTGACCTCAAGGCCATGCAGGATTTTTTCGTCACACTGGGTGAGAAACCCTATCGCGCGCAGCAATTATTGAAATGGATACATTTCAATGGCGTCACTGATTTTCACGCCATGACCAATCTCAGCAAAGAACTACGACAAAAGCTAAGCGAAACCACTGAAATTACCCTGCCTGAAATTTTGCTGGAAAAAACTGCCAGCGACCAAACCTCGAAATGGCTTTTAAAAATGGCGGATGGTAATTGTATTGAAACAGTTTTTATCCCTGAAAAAACTCGCGGCACCTTGTGCATTTCCTCCCAGGTTGGCTGCATTTTAAATTGTGATTTTTGCTCCACTGGCAAGCAAGGCTTTAATCGCAACCTCACCACCGCTGAAATTATTAGCCAGCTCTGGATTGCCGTGCGTTCTCTTTCGCAAACCGGCGGCATACATGATCACGCAGTCACTAATGTGGTCATGATGGGGATGGGTGAGCCACTGCTAAATTTAGAAAACGTGTTACCGGCATTGCACCTAATGCTAGACGACCACGCATACGGTCTTTCCAAGCGTCGCGTTACTGTGAGCACAGCTGGCGTCATCCCTGCGCTCGAACAGCTGCGCGCCGCAACAGATGTGGCACTTGCCGTTTCCTTGCACGCACCCAATGACGAACTACGTAACGAAATTGTGCCTCTCAATAAAAAATATCCAATCAAAGACTTAATGAATATTTGTCGAAATTACTTTAAAGATGAACCTCGTCGCTCTGTGACGATGGAATACGTAATGCTGGATGGCATTAACGACTCACCACAACATGCTAGACAACTTATCAAAGTACTCGATGGCGTACGCTCCAAGATTAACCTTATTCCATTCAATCCTTTTCCACACACCAAGTATCAACGCTCAGACATGGATACCATCCAACGCTTCCGTGATATCTTGATGCAGGCAGGCTTGAATACCACCATACGACGTACACGTGGCGAAGACATTGATGCTGCTTGCGGCCAGCTTGTAGGGGAAGTCAAAGACCGCACCCGCCGCAGAGAACGATATTTACGTCAAACCAAGGATGACATAGAAGTAATACCCTAGTATTATTGTAGCTAATACACTAAGGACAGTGCGCACTATGACGAATGAAACATTGACCAACATGAATACAGATAATAAACGAAATAGACAGTTTGGGTTGAAATTGCAAGCCGCGCGTGAGGCTATGGGGTTTGAACAAAAGGATGTCGCCGCCCAATTACGCCTGAGCGAAAAAGTCATTGCGATGCTCGAATCTGACGTCTACCCACCCGAATTGCCCACTACCTTCATTCGTGGTTATATCCGCTCCTATTCAAAATTACTCTGCATTCCTGAAGCAGATGTCGCTGCTGTGCTCGAACATATTAAACCCAAGCCTGCACCAGTAGAACCACCTGTCGTGATCAAACAACACAGCAACTGGACCAGCAGCCATTACTATATGCAATTTTCAACCTATGCCATTGTGGTCACTGTTATCGGCTTAGTAGGTATCTGGTGGTATAACCACCATCCGCGTAGTAATAGTGCCGCGACAACTACCATGCTTGCTCAAAGTCAGACCCTGGCAATACCTCAAGCACAAAATACAGATAATAGTCATATGGTTACCGCTGAAAACCAAAGCAACAAATCACCAGTGACCGCCGCACCGAGCACACCAGCGGTTAACAGCGGCACTACCACCTTGTCTACGCCGCCTGCCACAGCAGATTCATCCACACCACATGCACATAAAAATGTGAACAACAATGCCAACTCATCAGATAGCAATGGAAACGACAACAGTGATGAGAATACGGATAGATATAGAGACAATTCGGATAATAACAACACGGATTAACAGAGGAGATACACCGTGGCCCAAATGATTCAGGCCGTTCGAGGCATGAATGATATTTTGCCGCCAGAAACCTTTCTCTGGCAGCACGCTGAAAGTATTATTCGACGCGTCTTGCAAGGGCATGGCTACCAGGAAATTCGTTTCCCTATTGTCGAAAAAACAGAGCTATTCAAACGTTCTATTGGCGAAGTAACCGATATTGTGGAAAAGGAAATGTATACCTTTCTTGACCGCAACCAGGATACCCTGACTTTACGCCCCGAAGGCACCGCTGGCTGTGTACGCGCTGGCATAGAACATGGCCTGCTTTACAACCAGATTCAGCGTTTGTGGTATAGCGGCCCCTGCTTCCGCCATGAGCGGCCACAAAAAGGCCGCTACCGCCAGTTTTATCAAGTAGGTGCGGAAACATTTGGCCTGGCAGGACCAGATATAGATGCTGAACTTATTCTAATGACTGCCGCGCTGTTTGAGAAATTAGCGATCAAGCCTTTTGTCGCATTACAACTCAATTCGATTGGCACGCAAGAATGCCGTCACGAATACCGAAAATTACTGGTCAATTACCTGAAAGCGCACAAAGAAGAGTTGGATGAAGACAGTCAACACCGACTCATCAAAAATCCTCTACGCATTCTGGACAGTAAAAATCCTGCTATGAAACATGTGATCACGAATGCCCCTAAGTTACTCGATCACCTGGATGATGAATCCACCAAACATTTCGAAAAGCTGCAAGAGCTGCTTAATCACGCTGGCCTGCAGTTTGAAGTGAATCCCTGCCTGGTACGCGGGCTGGATTATTACTCGCGTACTGTATTTGAATGGACCACAGACCATCTTGGCGCGCAAAGCACTGTCTGTGCTGGCGGCCGTTACGACGGGCTGGTTGAACAACTGGGTGGTAAAGCAACACCTGCCTTAGGTTTTGCGCTTGGCATGGAGCGCACCATGCTCTTGATGCAAAAAGCAGAGTTTAATCACGTCACAGACAATATATTGCATGCCTATCTGCTGACTGATGGCGATGCCGCTTTTTCTGCTGGTTTGAAATTAGCCACTTATTTGCGCAGCAAAATACCCTCGCTACGCATTGCTTTGCACTGCGGCGGCGGCACATTAAAAGCACAATTCAAGAAAGCAGATAAGAGTGGCGCTACCTACGCCATCATATTGGGCGAACATGAATTAAAAACACATTCTGTTTCAATTAAGCACCTGCGCGAAGAATTACCACAGCAGACCTTATATCAGGATGAATTGGCCGAATACCTGAAATTGAAGATAAAGAAGAAAGAATAAAGAAGAATGCCCTATTCCCTCCGACAAGGAAGTTTGCTTTAATACTGACCGTGGAAACGCAGCCGAGGACTATCCATTGAATACCGAATACATGACGGAACAAGAACAAATTGAGCTCCTGAAGAACTGGATTAAGCAATATAGCCTAGTCATTCTGGCCGGTATGGTTGTTGCTGGCATTACTATTTTTGGCTGGCGCACCTGGCAGGAAAGACAAGTTCGCATATTGAGTCACGCTTCAGCCGTATACGATGAAATGCTTACCGGGCGCGCCCAAAACAATGCCGACGCCACCTTGGTACAAGCACAAAAATTATTTGATCACTATCCCAGCACCACCTACGGACAGCTCGCTGCCCTGATGCTCGCACGTGATGCAGCCAATAAAAAAGATTACGACCGAGCAACAAACATGTTGAATTGGGTACTCGATCACAGCAAAACGGCTGCCATCCGGCAAATTGCTCGTTTACGTCTCGCACGCATACAAATTACTGAGCTCAAACCCGAAGAAAGCATCAAAACACTTGCCAGCATAGAAGATGAAACGTTTAACGGCTTAACTTACGAAGTCAGGGGTGATGCTTATCTTGCAATGAAAGATGCAGCAAAAGCACGCGAAGCTTACAAACAGGCTCTAGCTAGCCTGCCAAATGCGGATGTGATTCGTCCACTATTACAAATGAAATATGATAATCTGGCGTCAACTGATAATTCTGATAAATGAGCATAAAAAAATGCGTAATATTTTAAAAAAACTCTCTCTTATGGTTCTCCCGCTTGCAGTAGTGGCATGCAGTTCTTTCTTTGAAAAAGACAATACGCCACCGCCAAGAAAATTAGTACAATTTAGTCCAGAAATTACTCCGCGCTTATTGTGGTCTACACGTGCAAGCTCTGGCTCCGGCGATGAATATTTAAAGTTACAACCAGCAATCAGCGAGAATGCCATTTATACAACTAGCTTAAATGGCGTGATCACTTCTATTGATCGCGCAACTGGCCGCACAAACTGGCGCACTAATACTGGCCTCACCTTAACAAGTGGCGCAGGTGTAGGTGATGGTATCGTGGCTGCTGGCAGCCGTCAGGGTGAAGTCGTTGCTGTGCAACAAAGTACCGGTAAACAACTCTGGCAAGCTTCTGTCCCAGGTGAAATCATTGCCGCACCAGCCATTGCTGACGGCATTGTTGTCATTAAAGCAGTCGATGGCAACGTTCGTGGTCTGGATGTGCGAAATGGTGAAAAGCGCTGGTCTTATCAGGAAACTGAGCCTAATTTAATATTACGCGCAGCAAGCACCCCACGCGTTACCGATGGACATGTGCTAATTGGTTTTGCCAATGGCGGGTTATCTAAATTCAGATTAAGCGAAGGCCAGCTATTATGGGCGCAAAGCATTGCGACACCTAGGGGCGCATTCGCTGTGCAACGCATGATTGATATTGATGCTGATCCTATCGTTTATGATCATCATATTTATGCTGCCACCTATCAAGGTAGAATCGCTTCGCTGGATTGGGGTTCTGGCCGCATACTGTGGTCGCACGATATTTCATCTTATACTGGCATGACTGCTAATGCTGATAACGTTTTTATTTCCGATGCCGATAGTAACCTCTGGGCATTTAACGCAAATAGTGGCCTCGTTAACTGGCGCCAGACCGATCTTGAATATCGCACTATTAGTGGACCAGCGGTGATGGATAATTACGTCGTGGTGGGTGATGCCAAGGGTTACGTGCACTGGCTCAGCCTGCGTGATGGGCATTTTGCGGCACGGCTCTACCAAGGTGGAGCGATTTATGCGGCTCCTATCGTCAGGAATGGCATTGCCTATGTACTTAGCAATAATGGCAATCTGTCAGCTTATACGATGCGCAGCTAATGTTACCTGTCGTCGCTATTGTTGGCCGGCCCAATGTCGGTAAGTCTACTCTCTTCAACTGCTTGACGCGTACGCGTAATGCTTTAATTTCAGATTACCCGGGCACCACGCGCGACCGTCAGTACGGTGATGTTAATTTATTACAACGACGTTTTATTATCATCGATACAGGTGGTATCACTGATGAAACGGACAGCATGGGTGATCTCATCACCCAACAAGCATTACATGCCATTCAAGATGCTGACAAAGTATTATTTCTGGTTGATGTACGTGCTGGCATTACACCAGAGGATGTTTCCATTGCCAATTCACTGCGGCGCATAGGCAAGCCTGTCACGATTGCTGTCAACAAAACTGAAGGTTTAGATCCGGCTGTCGCTGCAAACGATGCTTACGAGCTTGGCATGGGCACACCTGTTGCGATTGCAGCGGCGCATCGTAGTGGCATAGAAGAATTAATAGATGCGCTGTTTCCCGAAAAGAATGCTGCAGAAGAAGATGCCCAAGATGAATTTGCTGGTAGCATCAAGCTGGCCATTGTGGGTCGCCCGAATGTTGGTAAATCTACCTTGACTAACCGCATGCTAGGCGAAGAGCGGGTCATTGTTCACGATACGCCAGGCACCACGCGCGACAGTATTTATATTCCGCTAGAAAGATTTGAGCAACATTACACCTTGATTGATACGGCAGGAATTCGCAGGCGTAAAAAAATCAGTGAAGTGCCCGAAAAATTTTCTGTAGTTAAAACATTACAATCCATCAAAGATGCAAATGTCGTGCTATATGTCATTGACGCACGACTTGGGGTATCAGAGCAGGATATGAAGCTGCTCGGCTTCGTGCTGGAGTGTGGGAAAGCGCTGGTCATTGCCATTAATAAATGGGATGGCATGAGTGACGAAGCGCGCGATAATGCGAGAGCTACCATTGATAGACATTTGGAGTTTGTGAAGTTTGCACGTATTCATTTTATATCTGCGTTGCATGGCTCAGGCGTAGGAAATTGTTTTGATTCGATCAATGAAGCTTATGAATCCGCCACACGCAAGCTCTCGACACCGCAACTAACCAAGCTATTACAAAAAGCACAAGAAGCACATTCACCACCACTAGTGCATGGTCGCCGCGTCAAGCTTCGTTATGCACACCCCGGCGGCCATAATCCACCTTTAATTATTATTCACGGTAAACAAGTAAATGAGCTGCCGGAAAGTTATCGTAAATTTTTAGCAAATTATTTTCGTGAACGGTTAAAGCTCTATGGCACCCCAGTATTCGTAGAATTCAAATCGAATGAAAATCCTTTTGTTAGGTAGCTTCGTTCGAGCACGCTGCACGTTAAAAACCCTCATCCGGCGCTGCGCGCGCCCTTCGTTCGAGCACGCTGCACGTTAGAAACCCTCATCCGGCGCTGCGCGCCACCTTCTCCCCTCGCTGCGCTCCGGGAGAAGGATTCCCTCTCCCGGAGCGAAAGCGAGGGGAGAGGGTGCCCGAAGGGCGGGTGAGGGTCTTCGAGGTGCAAAGTGCTAGAACGAAGGGGTCACTTTAATCTTTGCGGCTTTCATTTGGCTCTGCTTGTAAAGTTCATATTCAAGCACGCCTTCACTGGTTTGCACTTGTTCGGCAAATACGTGGAATTGTTTATTATCAGCTACACTGCCCGCTTTCACAGCGTGCAAAGCAACAATTGTGTAGCCAATCGGCATGCGAGTAACGCCATAAACAGTTTGTTTATTGACAGTGGCTGGATTGGGTAATTGAAATGCTAAATCTAAAATTGCCGTGTCTACATGGGTTGAATAGCGACCCAAGTAGCCCGTCTTGTTCCAGTTTAAATTGAGTGATTTGGCAAGTACTGCTGCATCAGCGCCTGATCTGAGCTTTGCCAATAATTCGTTAGCATTTTTTTCAGTTGTACTTTCTAGCGCTGCAGTACGTAACTTGTCTTCTATTTGTTTACTGACACTGCTGAGCGGCAACAAAGCAGATGCAATATGCGATTTGATGCGTATGACAGCGATAGTTTCGGGATTAATCTGTATCACATCACTATTATTTTGCATATTCAGCACATCATTACTAAATGCCAACTCACGCACTTTTTTAGATTGCGAAATATCGTTACCGCCCTTGTCTTTTGTGAAGAGCACACTGGTTTGAACGGGCAGATTCAAATTTTTGGCAGCAAATTGCAAGCTTTCTGGATGTTCGTAAGTCATATCAGCCAGACGCTCGCGCACATCTGACATTTTTTCTTCTGCGTGCTGACGCACATATGAGTCTTTCACCGCCGTCTTGACTATATCAAATGGCTGTATTTTCGGTTCGGCAATATCAACTGCCTTCACAATGACAAAGCCTTTCGCTGTTCTCACCGGTGCTGAAACCTGCCCTTTGGCACTTAATTCGGCAACCGCCTTTTGCAATTCCGTGGTAACTTGGCCTAGGGTCAACCAATTGGTGGATGTGATAACATGTGACTCGCTCTTACCTGAGACAGTAAAATCTTGCCCCCCTTGAATAGCTGCCGCGATACTATCAATTTTCTTTTTCGCTTGCGCCACTTCATCATCTGATGCGGTAGCAGTCACCGGCACCAAAATGTCTTGCAGCTTCCACTGCATAGGCTTGGTGTAAGAATTAATATTTTCACTATAGAAATTTTTCAAAGCTGCATCAGTAGGATTAACTGATGCGTATAAATCTTTCAGTGAGACTTCTATGTAATCCAGATTCACTTGTTCAGGTGTCATAAAACTATTTTTATTTTGCTCATAATAAGCTTGTACTTTTTCCGGTGAAATAGTAATTGCTTCTTTGGCAAATTGCTGGAATGGCAACGTGAGATAATCAATATCCCGTTCCTGATTGACGAGTGAAATCGTATAATTAGTTTCATCTGGCAGCGCGAAGGAAGTCAGCACGATGCCGAGTTTTGGCTGCTCTAATAATAAATTCGTTCTGATCACTTCCAGAAAATCGCTGGTTGATAACATGGTAGCTGCCATCACCTGCTGAAATTTCTCGAAGGAAAATTGTCCGTCGACCTGAAAATCCGGCATGCCTTGCAAATAAGCGTCAATCTGCTGATCGGAAATGAGATACCCTTGTGAAGTAGAGGCTTGCTTCAGTACTTCAATGTCTATCAAGGCTTGTAAGGCGCGGCTCTTTAGCGCTGTTTCATCTTTGATGGGACTATTTGCACCATATTGAATCTGAATTTGACGTCGCATACGTTCATAAGCGATTGCCAATTGTTCTTTCGTAATGTCGATGCCATTTACTTTAGCCACAACATTGCTAGCACCACCGACAAAGTAGCTATGGATACCCCAAAGAGCAAAAGAAAGGATAATAATCGAGATGATGATTCCGGCAATCCAGCCTTGTGTATGCTCACGAATGGTTTGCAGCATCGTTATCCCTTAAAAATTTAAACGGAGTGGACGGGACTCGAACCCGCGACCCCCGGCGTGACAGGCCGGTATTCTAACCAACTGAACTACCACTCCTTGTAACAACAATTAACACTAATTCTAATGGGTGCTGAGGGGATCGAACCCCCGACCTACGCCTTGTAAGGGCGCCGCTCTACCAGCTGAGCTAAGCACCCAGCGACACACTTTAAACAGGCAGCGCGGGTTTACTTAACCGCATCCTTAAGCGCTTTACCTACTTTAATTTTGACCCGTTTACCGGCCTTTATCTTGATCTCTTCACCAGTAGCTGGGTTACGGCCTTTGCGCTCTGGCACGGCAGTGACAGTGATTGTGCAAAAATTTGTCAAAACAACTGGTTCTTCTTTTTGCAATGACAGCATCACACCTTCTTGTAAGGCTTCTAATGCTCGCGCTGCCGCTGCTTTTGTTAATTCAGCTTTTTCAGATATAAAGTCAATAAGTTCTGTCTTATTCATGTTTACTCTCTCAATCCTTGGTTAAAGAAATTCTTCTGCGTTATTCGCCAGACAATCCCGAAACATCCACTGTCATATGAGGGTCTATAACGAAGTGTGTTTATACAATTGCACCAAACTGATGTCAAGCTCGGATGATCTAAAAATTCAATCTTTCTATACCCTAGACCGTCGTCCGGCGACTTGACCGCGGGATCCATGGATCCCGGCTTTCGCCGGGACGACGTCTAATGCGTTCTAATCCTATCGCCCTTGTTCTTGCCCTTCTTCGCAACAGCGACCAAGCCAGCCTTGGCTTTTTTGGTTTTGCCTTTTATCACCTTGCTGGTGAAGCCGTTCAAAGCAGAGCCAAGCACTTCATCTATCCAGCGGACAGGCTTAATCACCAAGTCTTGTTTAATATTATCTGGCACTTCTTTTAAATCTTTTACATTTTCGATTGGAATGATCACATTCTTAATACCACTACGATGTGCTGCAAGTAATTTTTCTTTCAGCCCGCCAATCGGTAGCACTTCGCCACGCAGTGTGATTTCACCAGTCATGGCATAATCTGCACGTACAGGTATTTGAGTAATAACAGATACCAATGCCGTGCACATGCTAATACCAGCGCTAGGACCATCTTTTGGCGTCGCACCTTCTGGCACGTGTATGTGTATATCATGTTTATCAAAGAAATTCTTTGGGATGCCAAAAATGGCTGAGCGCGCTCTGACAACGGATAACGCTGCCTGAATGGATTCTTGCATTACCTCGCCTAGCTGACCGGTGTAGATAGTTTTACCTTTACCCGGCAGGACAACGGCTTCAATCGTTAACAATTCACCGCCCACTTCTGTCCAGGCAAGCCCCTTGACCTGGCCAATTTGATCTTGTTGATCGGCGAGATCGTAACGGAAGCGTCTCACACCCAGATAATGCTCTAAATCATCTGCTTCAATACGCGCTTTGGTTTTCTTTGTCTTAAGCAAAACTTCCTTCACCACCTTGCGGCAAATTTTAGAAATTTCGCGCTCAAGATTACGCACACCCGCTTCACGCGTGTAATAACGAATAATATATGACACGGCTTCTGCCGGAATTTCGATTTCACCTTCTTTCAAACCAGCAGCTTCAATTTGCTTTGGTATTAAATGGCGTGTGGCAATATTGACCTTTTCATCTTCGGTGTAACCCGGAATACGTATCACTTCCATACGATCACGCAATGCCGGTGGAATATCCAATGTATTAGCGGTCGCCACAAACATAACTTTGGATAGATCGTAATCGACTTCCAGATAGTGATCGTTGAATGAGTGATTTTGCTCTGGATCCAGTACTTCTAATAAAGCAGAAGCCGGGTCACCACGAAAGTCCATAGACATTTTGTCGATTTCATCCAGCAAAAAGAGTGGATTGTTTACACCAATTTTTGAAAGCTTTTGCACAATTTTGCCAGGCATAGCACCGATATACGTGCGGCGATGTCCGCGAATTTCTGCTTCATCACGCACGCCACCGAGTGACATACGCACAAATTTACGCCCGGTTGCTTTGGCAATGGACTGACCTAAAGAAGTTTTACCTACACCCGGTGGACCCACCAGGCATAAAATTGGCCCTTTTAATTTCTTAACGCGTTTTTGTACCGCAAGATATTCAGTGATGCGTTCTTTCACATCTTTCAAGCCATAATGTTCTTCTTCGAGAGTTTTTTCTGCATCTTGCAGATTGGCATTTAAATCACTGCCCGTGTTCCACGGCAAGGAAGTCATCACATCCAGATAATTACGTGATACCGTTGCTTCAGCAGACTGCATTGGCATGGCTTTGAGTTTGCTTAATTCTGCTTCGCATTTTTCTTTGGCTTCGGGCGACATGCCTTTTTCAATTATTTTTTTGGCAATAGCATCCAACTCATTTGGCACATTTTCAATTTCGTTTAATTCTTTCTGAATCGCCTTGATTTGTTCATTCAGATAATATTCACGTTGCGTTTTTTCCATTTGACGCTTCACGCGGCCGCGAATTTTTTTCTCCACTTGCAGCAAATCAATTTCATTTTCTAGTAATGACATCAATCGTTCGAGACGTTTGGGTAAATTATCCATCTCTAACAATTTTTGTTTTTCTTCAAGCTTGATATTGAGATGTGCAGCAACTGTATCACCTAAGCGGGCACCATCTTCAATGGCAAGAATGGATGCCATAATTTCTGCGGGAATTTTACGGTTTAGTTTGACGTATTGTTCGAATTGCGTTTTGAGGGAACGTAGAAATATTTCGACTTCACGATTGTCAGAATTCTTATCTTCAATAAACACAACGTCTGCGAGAAAATATTGTGTATTCTCAATATAACGTAAAATCTTACCGCGCTTCACCCCCTCTACCAGCACTTTAACAGTACCATCGGGCAGCTTCAGCAATTGCAGTACGGTTGCTACTGTACCTATCTCGTGTATCCCTGTTTCATTTGGTTGATCTTCCGAGGCATTTTTTTGCGTCACTAATAAAATTTGTTTATCAGCCGCCATCGCTACTTCTAACGCTTTGATGGATCGTTCGCGTCCGACAAACAAAGGTACCACCATGTAGGGGTATACCACTACATCACGCAGCGGCAATACCGGAAGAGTCAGCTTATTGATATCGCTTGATGTGGATGGCATAGTGATGCTCTCCTAAAGTTATTCCGCCGCGGATTGCTGTTCGTGGTTTTCGTAAATAATAATAGGCTTGGTTTCGCCGTGTATGGCTGCTTCATCAATAATCACCTTAGAAACATGTGATAGTGATGGCAACTCATACATGACATCCAATAAAGCTTTTTCAAGGATAGAGCGTAAACCACGCGCACCGGTTTTCTTTTCCACGCAATGATCTGCAATTGTTCGCAAAGCAGCTTCGCGGAATTCCAGTGACACGCCTTCCATTTCAAACAGTTTGCGATATTGTTTGATTAAGGCATTTTTTGGCTCGGTTAATATACTGACGAGCGCCTCTTTATCCAGCTCTTCCAAGGTCGCAACGACTGGCAAGCGGCCAATTAACTCTGGGATCAAACCAAACTTGATCAGATCTGCAGGCTCGACTTCTTTTAACACACTGCCTATGCTTTTCGCTTCTTCTTTGCCGTGAATTTCTGCAGAGAAACCAATACCAGATTTTTCACTGCGATCACGAATCACTTTTTCTAAACCAGCAAAAGCACCACCGCAAATAAACAGAATATTGCGTGTATCCACTTGAATGAATTCCTGCTGCGGATGTTTGCGGCCACCTTGTGGCGGAACAGAGGCAATTGTGCCTTCGATTAATTTTAACAGTGCCTGCTGCACACCTTCACCGGATACGTCGCGGGTGATGGATGGGTTTTCAGATTTACGTGAAATTTTGTCGATTTCGTCGATGTAGACAATACCCATTTGCGCTTTGTTAACATCGTATTCGCAACGCTGCAGTAATTTCTGAATAATGCTTTCAACGTCTTCGCCAACATAACCTGCTTCGGTTAATGTTGTCGCATCAGCAATTACAAATGGCACATTCAATAAGCGTGCCAATGTTTCTGCTAATAAAGTCTTACCGCTACCGGTAGGACCAATTAACAAAATATTACTCTTGCTGAGCTCAACATCGTCTTGTTTGGAATGATTACGTAGACGTTTGTAGTGATTGTAGACAGCTACTGACAAAACTTTTTTCGCTTGCGTCTGGCCAATAACATATTCATCTAGTGTTTTACGAATTTCGGTTGGCGCTGGCAATCTTGGTAGCGCACTCGCTGCGGCTTCTACCGTTGATTTGCTTTCGCGGGATTCTTCGTTAATGATGTCATTGCAAAGTGACACGCACTCATCGCAAACATAAACCGATGGGCCTGCAATCAATTTGCGAACTTCATGCTGGCTTTTGCCGCAGAATGAGCAATGAAATACTTTGTCTTTTCCACCATTGCCGCGCTGGTCGTTACTCATAAGGATCGCTCCTCCTGTTATCCCCATTATCTGGGGGCAATTTAACAAAATTCAATGTTCTATAGCCAACGCGGCCTGTGCTATTTCTTATCACCGCCGCGATAGTCTAGAATTTTGTCAACGATTCCGTATTTATGAGCTTTTTCAGCCGTCATAAAATTGTCTCTATCTGTATCTTTTGCGATCACCTCTTCCGATTGGCCAGTGTGATGCGCGAGAATTTGATTGAGACGTGCACGGATTTTCAGGGTTTCTTCTGCGTGGATAGCAATATCAGAAGCTTGGCCCTGCACTCCGCCCAGCGGCTGGTGAATCATAACGCGAGCATTTGGCAAACAAAATCGTTTGCCTTTGGCACCGGCAGCCAATAAAAACGCACCCATACTGGCAGCTTGACCAATGCACATCGTGCTCACGTCGGGCTTAATAAATTGCATCGTGTCATAAATCGCCAAACCAGCTGTGACAACACCGCCTGGCGAATTAATGTAGAGAGAAATATCTTTATCTGGATTTTCAGATTCCAGAAATAAAAGCTGTGCCACAATCAAACTAGCAACGGCATCATCCACGGGGCCGCCGAGAAAAATCACGCGATCTTTCAGCAGTCGTGAAAAAATATCGTAAGCGCGTTCACCACGTGCGGATTGCTCCACCACCATAGGCACTAAATTATTTGTGATCGGCTTATGTATTGAGTGCGGCATAAAATTTCCTTCTACTTGATTATATTATATACGAATTCCTTTGAGTTCGGCATAGCTAATCTTCTTGACATTAACTGTTACGCCTTCCATCAGTTTATCGATTACCTGATCTTCCAGCACCTGCGCCTCGATACCGCTGCGACGCTCGTCAGAAGACAACCAGGTAATCACTTCCTGTGGATGTTCGTAGGCAGCAGCAATTTCATTAATTCTGCGCTGTACTCGTTCACCATCTGCTTTCAAATGATGCTGTTTAGCGTATTCAGCAACTAATAAACCCAATGCCACGCGCTTTTTTGCCACTTCGTTAAAAGTCGCCATCTCATGTTCGGAATGCTGATGGTGATCGTGTGGCTGATGCTGTGGATAAACTTCATCGTGAATACTTTTTGCTTCTCTTTGAATGAGTGAAGTCGGTACATCTATTGGATTTTGTTCCAAAATTTGATTAAACACTTGCTCTTTAACCTTTTCACTGACGAGACGGTCGCGCTCTTGTTCCAGCGAAGTCTTAATCTGTTTCTTCAAGTCTTCCAGCTTACCACTGGTAACGCCAAGTTTTTTGACAAAGTCTTCATTGATTTCTGGCATTTCAGCTTCAAACACTTGCTTAACTTGCACAACAAATTCCACTGGCTTGCCAGCACGTTCAGGCACACCAAAGTCAGTTGGGAAAGCTAACTTGAGCGTTTTTTCATCACCTGTCTTCATTCCTACCAAACCTTCTTCAAAGCCTGGCAACATCATCTTGCTACCTACTTCGACAGGATAATTTTCGATTTTGTTTTCGACTTCAGCTTTGCCTTCAAAAATGGCGTGGTAACTAATAACGACGCGGTCTTTGTCTTTGGCTGTTCGCTCTACTTTATTCCATTTTGCATATTGTTTGTTCAGCTGTTCGATGACACGGTCCACATCTTGATCAGTTACTTCGACTTCGAGTTTTTCTATGCTGCTAAGTGTATGGTTAACTGATTCAATTTCGGGCAATACTTCGAAGGAGGCAACAAATTCAAATGGTTGATCTGGGCCGGTGAGCTTGGGCTCGATTTTTGGCATGCTGACGGGTTTCAAATTTTGCTCAGATAATGCTTTATATAGTGATTGTTGAATCACTTCACCTAGCGCTTCATTACGCGCTTCACGGCCAAACCGTTCTTTGATCACATTGAGTGGAGCCTTGCCAGGGCGGAAGCCCTTGATATTGGCTTTCTGTGCCACTTGATTAATCTGGCGGGCATACGCTTCTTCAACTTGATTCACTGGCACAACGATAGTCATGCGGCGTTCAATTTTATTCACTTTCTCTACGGATACTTGCATAGTTTAAGACCCCGGAAAAATCCATCATTCGATTTGAAATAAAGGGCGGTAGTATAGAGAGATATTTGTTATATGTCTTTAAAAAAATCACTGCGAATGGAGAGACTCGAACTCTCACGGGTTACCCCACTGGAACCTAAATCCAGCGCGTCTACCAATTCCGCCACATTCGCGCGACATAGTCTTTTTACTGGAGATTTTGCAGACAATCAAGCTAATTTGGGCTTCTCTTTTGGTGCCTCAGTGGCGAAACCAGGCAAATGGTTAATAGCTTCTTCTAGCAAATATAATGTCACCCCTAACCCCAAACCATAACTAAGGCCGCGACCAAATGATTTCAGAAATACTTCCAATGGATCATCACTGTAAAGAAGAAAGGAATATATAACAGAGTTCACCCCAAACAGGATACCTGCGCGACCGTATGAGTAGATATTGTCCTTTAAGCGTTTTGGCAACAGTGGAATTTTGCCGACTGCAGCCTGCATCATTTCAGCTGGCCCCAGATGGACATGAGTTTCAGATAGATCATCCGGTTTACGAGAAAAGAATCGATTTTGTGCCATTTTATTATCCTCGAAAATGTAGCCCGTACACGTTTTTTGTGTCCGGGATCTTAACCCCGGACACAAAAAACGTGTACGGGCTACGGTAGCTCATTTCGTAAAATTTTGCTATTTTACCGCAATTATAAAATTGATTAAAATGAGAACCAATACATGTCTGAAAAAATAGACCACGAACTAATTACCAAAGCTATCAATTCACTAACTGAAAAAATTAGCAGAGTGATGTTAGACGAATTTTTATTATTACCTAACGAATGTCAGCTCAATCTGGTGCTAATCAAATCCGCGCAATTATTATTGGCTAATATCTTATGTCACGTAGCAAGTGACACTAAAGAATTAAAACAAATTGCAGAAGATCAGGGTGAAGAAATGAAAGAAATTGTTTTCACTTGCGCACACACAGGTTTTGCGAATAAATTTTCACTGAATAAACACTAAACAAGCACTAATATGTTGATATCACCTATTGGTTTAAAAGTAATTGAAGTTTGCGCCGCTTTATCAGGCATCATCAATGTCTGGCTTTGCATGCGCGCAAATATCTGGAATTGGTTTTATGGCATCTTAATGACGCTGCTTTTTATCATCCTGTGTTTTTCTGTCAAGCTTTACGCGGACACTGTATTTCAAATTGTTGCGATGGGGTTGCAATTTTATGGGCTGGCAAACTGGTTGAAAAAAACTCGGCAACTTGGCGAGCGCAGCATCACGCACGCATATGCTAAAGAATTAGTTACTGCAGCAACGGCAGCTATTTTGTTATTTGTTGTTATCGCTTTTTTATTGCAACGGTTTTCCGACTCCACCACAATTTTACTTGATGCTTGTATTACTAGCGGAAGTTTTGTTGCTATCTGGATGCAAGCGAATAAATGGGTAGAGAATTGGCTACTGTGGATTTTATTAAATATTATTTCAGTTTGGCTTTTTTACGTGAAAGGACTTTATTTAACCGCGGGCTTGAATATTCTTTTTTGTATAATGAATATAGTTGGATACAGGGAGTGGATAAATCTTATTTCACCAGCTTGCAGAGCGCTTTCACCCGCACCACTGTATCGAAATGATGCGGGATAGTAAGGGGTTAGACGTCTTGACGTTCTTTTTTATCTCTTTTGACGAGGACAGGAGTAGTTGAGGTGACTGCTGTCGCATCATGCTGGCCATTGCGGTAATAACACATCCAGTCTTTTTCAACTGCTGCCGGGCCTTCAACTAATTTCATTGTTGACAGCGCTATCTCTGCTTTCTTTAGCGCGTCACTTTCATCCAGCGCTTCTATGTTGACCACAAAATGCCATTTTTGCTTGGTGCCGTAGCGGTCATCAGCCTGGGAAACAATCCAGAGATTACTTTCTTCCACTGCTTTTGCCACGGTAAAACGTGCGTTTTTAAGATCGCCAATATCTGGGCATTTTTGGGGCTTGGAGGGCGTGGCTGCTAGTGCTGTAGTAGAGAGCAACATAAGTACTGCAAGTGCTTTGAATTTCATAATTAACTCCCAATAAGTTATTGCTTAAACATATCAGTCGGGCAGCTAATCTGCAACATTGCTATAATAGATGGTAGGTGATATATAATCCGGTTTACTCAGGTAGTGGTATATGAAAGGCAAATTATATCAAAATAAAATTATTGTTAAAAAATCACGCCTGCATGGTTTTGGCGTGTATGCGGGTAAAACTATCAAAAAAGGCGAGAAAATCGAGCAATGTTATTTTCTCATCTCACGCAAAGGCGGTGATAAGCGCCTGGAAGATTATTATTTCGACGCCAAAGGCAGGTACGCATTATTTCTGGGTTTTGGCAGCATTTATAACCACTCAGACGATCCCAACGCAGATTACACCATCAATGTGAAGAGAAAAGTCGCTACTTTTAAAGCGACTCGCACCATTCGCAAAGGCGAAGAAATTTTAATTTCCTATGGCGAGAGATGGTTTAAGAGCCGCGGCTGGAAAGCTAAATAAATTCTAATCCAGCGGCAATACTCTATTTAAAACGAATGGTAATGCCATCAATAGCACACCAACGAGAACAAGCCAGAGCATTTCACTGACTAAATATGGGTACAACATCAATGCTATGCCCGTAAGCATATAGTACAGGTTTTGCTTTCGCCCATAAGAAAAATAAGCATAGCCAATGATGCTGAATAGCAGCCCGAAAAATAAATAATTAGCGTCCATGATTAAAATTCTACCATAGCTGAGCTAGCCGATTAAAAGCTCTCTCTTTGTAAGTATTGGATCTAAGCCTGGCGCCTCATCTACACCACTGCTGCTGCCGCAGAAACATGCAAACAGACATGACCAGATGCTGGTACTGGTGGTTGGAGTTGCTCTAACCTGGGCATCGTCAAGAAGATCTAATTCAGATGCTTGTGTGGATTTTGTTTGCGCTATAACGGGCGCTAAAATTGAGCCTAAATCTGCATCATCGAACATGTTCTCTATAGCTGCTGTTGAAGATTGTATATTCCCTACTTTATTATCAACATATCGTCCATAGAGAATTGCAGCGATACCACCTACTAATACAATTGCCGCAGTTGCAATACCAACACCTAACAATACTGCTGCACCTACACCCGACAGCAACATCACACCAATGCCTACACCCACTAAAAGACTAATAACAAATTGCAGAGCGAACTTTTGTCGTTTCATCGCGTTCACTTCTTGCGCTTCAGCGTCTAATAATCCCGGGATCTTGCTAGGATTTAATAACTGATCAAGCAACGCATAACCATTAAATACGACGCCTAAACCAACTGCTGCCACGAAAAGAATCGGACCAAGGAGCAGTGGCAAGGTGATAGCGCCTAAAACACCCAAAACAGCAACAGTTGATAATGCAGCTCTGCCAAACTCTATTAAAAAATGCAAAATGCTTTTAAATCTGTTTTCACTCGTCGCGGTGATGGCATCATACAGAGCAAGCCCAGTTTTAACGTAATCGATAAGCAATAAGAGTGGCAATAAAATAAAAGCAATTGAAAAACCAAGACCTGTTAGCGCAGTTTTTTCAAAGAATAAGCGCCATGCATCTTTCGAAAAAAAGCCGAGGACAACACTGACAACTGCCGAGCCTGAAATACCCAAAATCGTTTTAAACCAGGCCAATGCTCTTGCTATTTTTTTAGCGCGGTATTCTGGCGTAGTTTCATTTTCAAACTCAGCCAGTGTGCTGCCAACTTCTGTTAATTTATCTATTCTTTGTGTATCACCTCTTTGCATATCACCACCACCTCATTTTTTAGTTGCCTTATTTTAATACAAAATCACGCGGAAATCTATTTTTTTAATACATTGGAATCATCGCATATTGCCCGTATGACCTAATGAGTATCTGCCAGGTTGCGGCCAGACGGCGAGGCCGTGTGGCCCATTTCCTACAGGAATGCGATGTGTCAGCACACCAGTACTGGTATCAAAAACATAAACTTCATTATCGTAACGACCAGATAACCACAATTCTTTACCATCAGCTGTGACATTTCCCATATCAGGACTCCCGCCTTGCGGAATCATCCAGGTTGCAATCACAGATTTTTTTGCAGGATCAATTACGCTGATAGTGCCTGGACCATGCGGACCACAAGTCCTGTGATGACATCCGCGGTTTGAAACATAAAATAATTTGCCATCCCTGCTAGGATAAATGCCGTGAGTACCAATGCCTGTGGGAATAAAACCAATTTTGGTAAAGCTGACAGGATCAATCAACACCAGACCATCTTGCAACATATCTGCAACAAAAAAGATTTTTCCATCTGCTGATGAACGCACATCCTGTGG
>Ga0207143_1026_pt1 | contig 32984 bp, 26 predicted proteins | sample Alteio_BWMinHeat_3_FD_153566 | JGI IMG/M metagenome (GOLD analysis project Ga0207143, IMG submission 153566) | Enriched cells from forest soil in Barre Woods Harvard Forest LTER site, Petersham, Massachusetts, United States -... | ecosystem: Environmental > Terrestrial > Soil > Temperate forest >... | reverse complement strand
CCATTGACACCAAACGGAGACTTTTGATGAATATCTTTCGATTTTTTTTAGCTACCTTGTGCACAGCTTCTTTTTTTGCATTTGCCAATCCACCCACTCCTAGCCCATCTTTGGATATTCGCATTCCTGTGGTGGATATGCGCGACTTTTACGATGGAAACAAACGCGACCAATTTCTCGATACGCTCTATGAAGCTTTAACCCAGGTTGGGTTTTTCGCAGTTCGTCACACGGGAGTCAACCGCGATGTCATTCGTGAAGCCTATGCACAATCGGAAGTTTTTTTTAAGCAGAGTCAAATTTATAAGGAAAAATGCTTTGTCGAAGGGAGTAAAGGACAAAGAGGTTTCGTTGCTAGCGAAATAGCGAAAGGCAATCAGCATAAAGATCGGAAAGAATTTTACCATATTGGGCGCGAACTTGGGACTCCCAAAAATGTATGGCCCGATCAACCTGGTTACAAAGAAGCGATGGTAAGGCTTTATGAAGAGCTGGAACAGTATATCATTCCTTTACAACAGACTATTGTTGAAACAATCAACCTCCATGCGCCTGAAGCCCATTTACCTGTCGATTTGCTCAATAACACCACTAAAGATGGCGATACTCTTCTCCGCGCTCTTTATTATCCTGCACTACCTAAAGAACAAATTGAGGCATCGAATCAACCGATTTATTGGGCAGCAGCACATACCGATATTGACTTGTTGGCGATTTTACCCTTCGCAACCGAACAAGGCTTGCAGGTTGAAGTAAAAGGGCAATGGCTCAATGTTATCGTTCCTGAGGATGCATTCATTGTTAATGTTGGCGATATGTTAGAAAATCTCACAAATGGCTTATTTGTTAGCGCTCGCCATCGCGTTCTTGCACAAGAACCGCAGAAAGAGCGTTTCTCGATGGTTCTTTTTGTTCATCCAACAGATAAAACTCCTCTTGATCCCCTACCCGCTTGTATTGAACTTACTGGAGGCACGCAACATTATGCCTCAGGTACAAGACAAGAGTTTCTTTGGGAGCGTCTTCTAGAACTGAATATCGCTCCGAGCTTGCTTATTCCCTATTCACAAAGTGGGCATACCGAGCGCCAGATGGACTTTAACCGTGAAAGTTCGCAAGTTGTAGACATGCTTATCAATAACCACTTAGCTAGTGAAGAGCTTCTTCAGAAACTCAAAGAGCGAAAAGATAGATCTTAACTTACCAGACTATTGAAAGGCGCTCATTGCGCCTTTCAATAGGTCAGAGAAATGATTTTACTTATCAGAAGAAGTCGACGTGTTATCGGTAGAAGAAGGAGGGGAAGGCGGTTTACAGCTACAACATCCGCCACCAGGCGTATGCTGATGACCCTCGGCCGACTTAGGTTTGTTCTTATAATCGGTTAAATAAAATCCCGATCCTTGAAACCTGAAAACTGCACATCCTCCAGCGATCTGACGTTCTGTTTCACTGTGTGAGCATTGCGGGCAGACAGCTGTAGGAGGATCTGTGATTTTCTGAAAAACATCAAAACCGTGCCCGCATTGCGGGCACTTATAGGGATAAGTAGGCATGATTTAACCTAACTACATGAATTTAGGTGAGTTTACATCATTCCCATTCCGCCCATACCACCCATGCCGCCCATTCCCATTCCACCCATCCCCATACCATCCATAGATGGAGCAGATGCTTTGGATTGAGGCTGAGGTTTATCTGTGATCATTGCGGCAATAGTAATGAGCATACCTGCTATAGAAGCCCCATGTGTTAAAGCGCTCTTCGTAACAAGAACAGGATCGATAACGCCGGCTTTCACCATATCGCAGAATTCATCGGTAAGACCATTATAACCAAATGCGCCTTTAGCCTCGGAAATCTTCTCGGCAATTAAATTCCCTTGTTTACCACAATTGGTTGCAATAGCGGTTGCAGGAGCAAAAGTGGCTAAACGGACGATTTCAACGCCAATTTGTTCATCATCAGGAAGTTTAAGGTTATCAAGAACAGGCATCGCTCTTAGCAATGCTACTCCTCCCCCTGGCACAATACCTTCTGAAACAGCTGCTCGTGTGGCATGAAGTGCATCTTCTACTCGAGCTTTTTTCTCCTTAAGCTCGGTTTCGGTTGCTGCACCTACATTAATGACAGCTACTCCACCGACCAACTTGGCCAAGCGCTCTTCTAGTTTTTCACGATCGTAATCAGAGGTGCTATTCGCGATTTCGGCACGCACTTCTGCAATACGCTTCTGAACGAGTTGAGAATCACCGGCTCCATCAATTATAGTTGTCTCTTCTTTAGCAATTTTGATCTTTTTTGCCCGTCCGAGATGCTCGACGCCTGCATCTTCTAAACGAATGCCCACCTCTTCGCTAACGACAGTTCCACCTACAAGAATTGCAATGTCTTGTAGAATTGCCTTACGTCGGTCGCCAAAAGCGGGAGATTTCACTGCACATATAGGTAGGCCACCTTTGATCTTATTAACGACAAGGGTCGCCAAAGCTTCGCTATCGACATCTTCAGCAATGATTAGAAGAGGGCGTGGACCTTTTTCCATCACTTTTTCTAAAAGTGGGACAATATCACGCGCAGAAGAGAGTTTTTTATCTGTGATAAATACAAGGGCATTATCCAATTCAACCGTCATCTTCTCTGCATTCGAAATGAAGTAGGGTGAGAGATAACCTTTATCAAACTGCATTCCTTCCACAACATCTAAAGTCGTTTCAATAGACTTCGAATCAGCAATTGTAATAGTCCCATCTTTTCCTACTTTACTCATCGCTTCTGCAATAATGGCTCCAATATCAAGATCATTGTTGGCCGAGATTGTCGCTATTTGCTTAACTTCTTCAGGCTTAACTACAGCAGTGGCCAGTTTGTCTAATGCGGCACATAAAGCTTCAACGGCTTTGTCGATACCTCTCTTAAGACTCATGGGATTTGCACCTGCAATCACATTCTTTAAGCCCGCTGTATAAATGGCTTCTGCTAAAACGATTGCCGTTGTTGTACCATCGCCAGCTGTATCGGAAGTTTTTGAAGCTGCTTCTTTAACGAGCTGTGCTCCCATATTTTCAAATTTATCTTTCAGCGCGATTTCTTTGGCGACTGTTACGCCGTCTTTAGTTGAAAGAGGGGCACCAAATCCTTTGTTGATGACAACATTACGTCCCTTTGGACCGAGAGTCACGATGACGGCTTTAGCTAATGTTTTGACGCCTTTGAGGATGGACTTCAACGCCTCTTCATGAAACTGTAGCATTTTAGTCATAGAAAATTCCTTTTTACACTATTTAGAGTTGAGGGACCTCTACTCGAGAGTGATCAATTTTTAGAGGTTGTTTTACAATTAAGCAAGCACGCCGAGGATATCGTCTTCCGACATAATAAGGTATTCAGTCCCTTGTTCTTCGGTTTTTACTTCTGTCCCTGCGTAGGCTGTGAATAGAACTGAATCTCCAACGCGGACATTCATTGGCGTGACATCCCCATCTTCTTCCATTTTGCCAGGTCCAACTGCCACGACCTGTCCTTGACGAGGCTTTTCTTGTGCTGTGTCAGGAAGGATGATCCCGCCTTTGCTCGTTTTCGCTTCTGCTCGTTTGACTAAGACTCGATTGCCAAGTGGCTTGATGTTTTTTAGCGACATAGTTGATCTCCAGAAAATAGGGACAAATTTTGCTTAAGTCTACGACCTATCCTTTTTAATGTCAATTGAAAGACCCATTTTTTAGCAGACTCAGTTTTAGAGTGCTAAAAAAGCAAAATGGACATAAAAAGAGATAATATAGATTAAAATTGAGAATAGTAATGAGATTAAAATAAACTTTTGAAATAATGAGGTTTAGTTAAACCAACTTAAATATTGGTTGTATAGATTTATGGCTAATGTTCCAGATCATTCTCCCCGCATTCAACGCGCCCGTGACATTTTAAAAGCAGCTAGAGAGCGGACCTTAACGTCGCAAGAACGTGAAGATATGTCGGTAGAGTTAGCAGCACAGATGCTAACAGAAGCGGATTCGATTCAAACAGCTAAAGAAAAATCGATCCAGTCTCAGCTTGCCCGAATGATGGATGATCCGAGGGGCAAAGTCTTTACGATGTACATGACAGATCAGTGTTTCCGCAGTCATCGTCCATCACGAATTGCTAATCAGATGGTTTATCTTCTTCGTAAATTAGGAATACCTCGTTATTTATCTTGGGTGAAACGTTTTCAATTATTTCTTTTTACGTGGTTAGGGAAAGCTCTTTCCTTCCTTTTCGTTCCTACAGCCATTTTGGCTCTTCGGAAAGAAACTTCAAGCGTCATTCTTCCTGGGGAACAGCGTGCCTTAAGTAAGCACATGCAACGAAGACGCAGAGAAGGTGTTCGTCTCAATATTAACCACTTGGGAGAAGCCATTTTAGGAGAAGAGGAGGCTCTAAGACGCCTAAAAATCTACTCTGAGGACTTAAAAAAAGACGATATCGAATACGTATCTATCAAAATCTCAACCATCTATAGCCAAATTAACTTGCTAGGGTGGGATCACACGATGCATCAGCTCAAAGAGCGGTTACGTCAACTCTATCGCTTAGCAATGAGCCACACGTACACGCAAGCCGATGGGACAAAAACGTCTAAATTTGTCAATTTAGATATGGAAGAGTATCGCGATTTGATTCTCACTAAACAATTATTTATTGAGACATTAGATGAGCCAGAATTTCGCAATTTTGCAGCTGGTATCGTTTTGCAAGCCTACTTGCCAGATGCCCATAGTATTCAACGGGAGTTAACCGAATGGGCCATGCAACGCATCCAACATGGTGGTGCACCGATTAAGATTCGCATTGTAAAAGGCGCCAATCTTGCGATGGAACAGTTTGAGGCGAGTGTACGCGACTGGCCACAAGCGCCCTATACAAGCAAAAGTGATGTCGATGCCAATTACAAGAGAATGGTCATCTATGCTTGCGAACCTGCACATGCGCATGCTGTTCACATCGGTATCGGTAGTCATAATTTATTCGACATTGCCTATGCTTTAATTATGCGAGCGGAAAAGAAAGTGGAAAAGGAAATCACTTTTGAGATGTTAGAGGGAATGGCTGACCACATTCGTCGTGTCGTACAGCAGATCGCTGGGGGGATTCTTTTATATTGCCCTGTTGCCACCAAAGAAGATTTTCAGAGCGCGGTCGCCTATTTAATCCGTCGCCTGGATGAAAATACAGGACCCGAAAACTTCTTACGCCATACGTTTGGACTTAAACCAGGCTCTGTCGAATGGAAACACCAGATAAAATTCTTTAAAGATTCCTGCGAATCGACTTCAAGAGTATTAGCAGAGCCAAGAAGAACACAAAATCGCTTATTACCGACCTCTATGCCCGCTGAGAGCCTTCCTTTCGAGAATGAACCTGATACAGATTTTGCATTAGAGGCAAATCGATCATGGGCGCATGCCCTACTAGAGGAGTGGAAAAATAAAAGTTTCCCAACGATTCCTCTTGTTATCGCCGGTCAAGAAATTCGTGAATCCTTAGAAAAAGGAAAAGGGGTCGATCCTTCAAGACCAGGAAAAACCTATTATGAATATTGTCTTGCTGAATGGGACCAAATGGATCGCGCTCTTCAAGCCGCTAAAACAGCAGAGGCCCGATGGCGAGCTACGCCCGTTAAAACGCGTTGTCATTTACTGGCTGTAGCCGGGCAAAAAATGCGCGAAAAACGAGGAGATCTCATTGGGGTTATGGTTCTTGACGGAGGGAAAACCGTTTATGAAGCCGATCCCGAAGTCTCCGAAGCGATAGACTTTGCTGAATATTACCGCCACGCTCGGGACAAAATGGAAGAATGTCATGACATAGAATGGAGTCCCAAAGGCACAATTTTGATCACGCCTCCCTGGAACTTTCCGGTATCCATTCCTGCCGGCGGAATATTAGCTGCTTTAGTCGCTGGAAACTGCGTAATTTTCAAACCTGCCCCCGAAGCAGCCTTAACAGGGTGGGTGCTTGTCAATATTCTTTGGGATGCAGGCATTCCCAAAGATGTTTTACAATTCGTCAACTGCGCCGATGAACCTGTTGGCACGCGATTGATTAGCGATCCTCGTTTAAATGAGATAATTTTAACAGGAGCCACCTCAACCGCAAAACTCTTCAAAAAAATTAATCCCCACGTTGTTCTCTCTGCGGAAACTGGCGGAAAAAATGCGATGATAATCACCGCTATGTCGGATCGAGACTTAGCCATTAAAGATCTTACACATTCAGCCTTTGGCCATAGTGGACAAAAATGTAGTGCCGCAAGTCTAGCAGTACTTGAAGCAGAAGTTTATGATGACCCTCACTTCTTAAAGCATTTAAAAGATGCAGTCGAAAGCCTAAAAGTGGGCTCTGCTTGGGACCCTTCTTCAAAAGTGATTCCAATGGCCCGCCCTCCTGAAGGAGCCTTACTACGCGCTTTAACAACCTTGGAAGAGGGAGAAGAATGGCTTGTCAAGCCCCGCTCCTATCCTGAAAATCCTCATCTTTGGTCTCCAGGCGTTAAGCTCGGTGTTAAAAAAGGCAGTTTTACCCACCAAACAGAACTTTTTGGCCCAGTTTTGGGACTCATGCGTGCTAAAAATCTTGAAGAAGCACTTGAGCTTGCAAATTCTACACCCTATGGCCTTACATCAGGACTTCAAAGTCTCGATGAAAGAGAACAAGCCTATTGGATCCAACACATCATAGCAGGAAATTGCTATATCAACCGGACAACGACGGGAGCTATTGTTAGAAGACAACCATTCGGGGGTTGTAAAGCGAGTAGCTATGGGGCGGGCGCCAAAGCCGGTGGACCTAATTATGTTGCCCAATTTTGCCATCCTAGGCAGGTCGGTCCTCCTCCAGAGCAAGATCCACTTATTCCACAACTCAATGCGATGACACAACTGATTCACAAGTGGCATTTTAAACATGATGAGCTAAACATATGGCACGTTAGCCTAGCTAGTTATTCCCATTGGGCAAAAAAATTTACACAAGATCAAGATCCTAGCAAATTAGTGGGACAAGATAACCTCTTTCGTTACCGACCATTTAATGGGATTGTTTTACGAATTGATGCAAATTGTGCACCCTTAGATATTCTATGCTCTTTCGCAGCTGCGATAGCTGCGGGGTGTTGCTTAGAAGTCAGCTATTGTTCAAAAATGACTTCCACATCTTTTGACCCCCGATGGAAAAAAAAATTCGATCAATTCCATTTTAAAGAAGAAAATGAGGAGGCATTTCTTGAGCGTGTGCGGAATGGGCGTTTTGTCCGTATTCGTTGTCTTACACAACCAAGCGAAGAACTTTATAAAGCCGCTGCCGTTCATGCAACCACTCTTCTACTGAATCCTGTCCTTGCCAATGGACGTTTTGAAATGCTCTATTACCTGCGCGAAATCAGTCTCAGTATAGATTATCACCGTTACGGAAATCTTGGACTACGAGAAGGCGAGAAGCGAACAAGGATTCTTTAATCACAAACGCGTAATTTAGCGTATTTTCCAACAAGCGAACGTTCAATTTCTGCGTCGGAAAAGTAGACATCGTATGTGAGCCCAAGAGAAGTTGAATAACTTTTTAGAATGATCCCTTCTCCAAAGTCGCGATGTTCAACTCGAGTACCATTGGCCAATCGTATTTCACCATCTGAACTCTGTTCCGCTTTTTGATGTAGTTTTTCTAGATACTCGTTGGGGATTTCGTAGAGGAATCGACTTGGCCTCATTATACGTGGAGTTCCCCATAAATACCGATTTTTTGCCGCGGTCAGATAAAGGAAATCTTTTGCTCGTGTCATGCCGACATAAAAAAGACGGCGCTCTTCTTCTAATTGGTGTGGTTCATCGCGTGAATTCACATGAGGAAATAACTCCTCTTCCATCCCGACAAGCATTACACAACTGAATTCTAAACCTTTGCTATTATGAAGAGTCATCATTCGCACGACTTCATCAGAATCAAGTGTTTCTTCGGCTGAAGACTTGAGTGATAACTCCTCTAAAAAATTGCATAAATCGGGATGTTCTCTCTCTTCTTCCCAGGTCGCCGCTTTTGAAATGAGTTCTGCCACGTTTTCTTTACGTTCATTGTAACTTTCAGGATCTTCGCGTAAGTGCTCAAGATATCGACTGTTTTCGATAAGCGCGTGGAGTACTTCGTGTATCGGCATTTTAGCATGCAGCATCCCACGAGCCGTACGAATAGCTTTTACATATTCTCCTAGTCCTTCGCGTTGCTTTTGTGACAAGGTACAATCAATGGTTCTTTCTAAGATCGCTTCGCATAAAGGATAAATGGAGAGGTTTGATTCAAAAGCCAGTTGATGAAGCTTATTTAAAGCTACTGCGCCAAACCCGCGACGAGGAAGATTAATGGTCCTTTGAAAAGCTAAAAAATCAGCGCCGCCATCTACAATGCGCAGCATGCTTAGTACATCTTTAATTTCGCGTCTTTGGTAAAAAGAAATTCCTCCAATGATGATGTAGGGAATTCCTTCGCGCAATAAAAGATCCTCAAAAGTGCGGGATTGCGCATTGGTCCGATAAAAAATCGCCATTTCTCCTAAGGAAACATTTTGGCGATGATGTTTTTTTAAAGTTCTTATGACAAATTCAGCTTCACCCCTATCTGTATCGGCAATAAAGAGCCCGATTTTTTGCCCCGCTCCCTTCGCGCTCCATAAGTTTTTTTCATAACGCGCGGTGTTATGACTAATCACCGCATTTGCAGCTTGAAGAATCGTATTTTGACTACGATAATTTTGTTCGAGGGTGATAACGCGTGCACCAGCAAAATCTTGTTGAAAATTCAAAATATTATGAATCCTGGCTCCTCGCCACGAATAAATCGATTGATCCGGATCACCCACCGCAAAAAGATTATTTCTGGGGAAAGCAAGCAAACGCACAAGTTCGTATTGGGCAGCATTTGTATCTTGATATTCATCGATTAAAAGAAAGCTCCACTGATTTTGATATTTTTGTAAGACCTCAGGATGTTCACGAAATAAGGTGACGGTCAAAAAAAGGAGATCATCAAAATCGACTGCCTGATAATTGCGAAGTTTGTCTTGATATAACCTATATATTTGTGGAAGTAGCTCGTGAGCGTTCGCCATGCTTTCAATATCTAACAGATCGTTCTTTACCTGCGAAATCTGGCTACGAACACTTTTAACAATTCCTTTTTCCACCGGAATATTCAATTGCGTAAGACACTCTTTGACAATTTTTTCGGTGTCGTCTTCATCATAAATGGTAAAATTATTTGTGTAATTTAACGAAGTAATATCAGCGCGAAGAATCCGAGCGCATAAACTATGAAAGGTACACGCAAGCACCCGATGGTGAGCAAGACTATGAATACGATTTTGCATCTCTTCAGCCGCTTTATTCGTAAACGTAACGGCCAAAATTTCTGTAGCAGGAACTCCCATTTGTAAAAGATGCGCCACGCGAGATGTGACGATGCGAGTTTTCCCCGATCCTGCACCTGCAAGGACAAGTAAGGGTCCTTCAATATGGTAGACAGCTTCAATCTGCTGAGAGTTCAATTCTTGTAGCATGTGAATAGTATAGCAATTCTCAAGACCTTTGGAAATAGAGAGAAGCGAATGAGAATGAAAAAAATGAGAAGTAGATGCAGTGCGTAGCAGAAAACTACGCACTGCTAGAGCCATTTAAGATCTTAAGGGGCGATGCAAGTGCGCTCAGGAGCGATCAAAACATCCCCTACGGTGGAAGAATATCCATTATCGTAGTCAGCTATCACGTAATATTGATAGGTTTGTCCCGGCACAAGATTTGTATCAAAAAATTCTTGTGTTGTTCCAGGCACACTACCTAATAAACCATTCACGAGATTATCGCGATATACCCGATAGCTATGGGGAAAACCCGGGGAAGCGGTCCAAGTCAATGTATTCAGAATGCCCGTACCTTCTCCTGATTGGCATGCATTTACCGTAGAAGTAGGGGTATTGTTTACTGTAAGTGCGATGTTGGAAGGATTCGAAAAGCCTTTGAAAGCATATTGGATGCTATTATCTAAAGTGTACACTTTGAATACTAGCCCTGCGCTGCTTCCTATGTAAAGATAAAGCCCATCTTTAGATATAGCAATACTTTGTGGTCCAGGTAGGGGAAATGTACGAATAATAAAATTATCACTTAGACGCAAAATTGTAACAGTATCATTTCCTTTATTGCTTATATACGCTCTATTTTTGTCTGGTGTTACAGCAATATAAGCAGGATCATTAAATCCTAAAACAACATCCGTTACACTATTTGTCGTAGTATCAAAAACATAGAGAGCATGATGTGACGTATCTGTTACGTACCCTTTAGTTCCATCTATATTTAGAGCAAGGCCTATAGGACTTTGAAAACCAGTGATTGTTTGAACAATTGCTCTCGTCTGTGTATCGATAACACTTACGCAACCACCATTTTTATTTGTCACGTAAGCTTTACTACCGTCAGGATGAATTTTAATATCTTGAACGAAGTCAAAACCGCTGATCACAGCTTCTGTTTCATAGGTCCCAGTTCGGATTACACTTACGGTGTCATCTGTACTTGCAACGTAAACAAATTCGCTATCCGGAGAAACAGCCAAAGCCACAGGCTTCACTACATTGATCTCTATCGGCAAAACCAAATTATTGAGTGTATCGATTACACGTAATGTATTGTTATCGCATCCTACATACGCCTGTGTACCATCGGGTGATACTTTTACTACTCGGCATCCCGTAATCCCATAAATTTTTTGTACTGTATCATTCGATACATCGATTACAGCAAGGGTATCTCCTTTTTCATCCGTTACGTAGGCGTGGGGGAGCGCTCCAAATGCAAATTGAGAGGAGAATAAAAACGATAAGAGAACAAAAAAGCTAAAAAGAATATTCATAGTTCCTCCATGGCTAAATCTTCATTAGAGGATAAGATATTTCTTTAAAATCGCAAGAAAAATCACAAAAAAAAATTTAGAAAACCAATAGGAAAATTGCTCGTTTGTGATTGAAGTTATTTGGGTTAGCAGAAAGGGTTCAAGCCGTGATACAGCTTGGTAAAAACTCTTTGGACCTCTTTTACAGAGATTAAGTATTTCCAATACTTATCACGCAAGCGGATGAATTTTAGATTTGGGATCCAGGAGGGTGGAGTTAAGGTGTTGGTGGGAGCCCAACCTGGGCGCCAAAAAGATGACTGCTGTTTATTGCGAGAAATCGTGACAGAAGGCAATCCTAAGCAAGAAGCCAAATGGCCAATACCGGAATCATTGCCAATCATCCCCCCAGACTCAGCAACAAAATGCGCTAATTCTGATAAATTTTTAGTACTAGGGCTACGACAGGCAGGGAATTGTATTTTCTCTGCAGGAGATAAGACAAACCATGGCTCAAACCCACTTTTTTCTAACCTATTCGCGAGTATTTCAAACCTCTTCCACGGCCAATTTTTTTCCTCTTTAGAACTTGTGGGATGTAGGACAATTCGTTTGGGATAACGTTGAAAGACAACATCGGCTAACGGAGTAATACCATTAGAATCTGTAGCATTGTGTAGTTGAAGAGAGTGGCGACAAAAATTTACAAGATTTTCTACAAAGGTGAGCCGACCATCGAACTTGCCACCTTCCCAATAAGGATAATCGCAATTAGGTGTAGCAATTGGGTTAAGAACAGTCAATTTTTGAGGCGCTTTTTTCTGGCACCAATCGAGAATTTTAAACATCCAATCGCTTTTTTCATAAAAAAGAAAAAAACGATCATATAGAGCTAAAACTTCTTCTATTTTCTCTTCAGAAGGAAAACTCTTTAGAGGAAGATGAGGAAACCAGGCTTGGAGACTGTGCAGCGAGGGGTGGAAGGTATCAACCTCACAATGATTCTTAGCGAGGTTATTGGATAAAATAAGTGATATCAGGCCATCTCCCAAGCCTAGACAACTAAAGACAGCGATACGCATGCGGATTCTCTCGACAATTTACCTGAACTCTTCTATGGAAATGATTGAACCTTGTGAGAAGGCCCATGTCCCCCATCTCCTTTACGCAAAATTCTTCGACTTCTCTGCATCTAGCTCCTATTTTATCCCCGAGTTTAATACAAAGTTTGAGCATATTGCAGATGCCTATTTTAGAACTTTCGGCATGGATAGAAAAACAACTCGAAGAAAACCCTCTCATCGAAGTCATTCCTGAGAGTTTTTCGACAAGCTCTTTCAGGGTAATAGAATATCAACCACTTGTCGAGCAAAGAGATTTTTATAAAGAAACGAGTTTATATGAATACATAGAAAGACAAGCTCGTCTCTTTTTTAAAGATCCTGAAGATCTTCATAGGGCTCTCACCCTACTAGCCGAACTTGATGAAAAGGGGTTTCTACCTTTTGAAACACCTTATGATGATATCGTTAAAGCCATGCAGCATTTTGACCCACCCGGTATCTGCGCTCGATCTTTAAGGGAATCGCTTTTGCTGCAATTAGGAGCTCGAGATCGAAGTGAATCTTTGGCGTTTTCCCTACTTGAAAACCATTTTGAGGATCTGCTCTATCACCGAATCGCTAAAATCTGTAAAACTCTTCGCTGTACAAGAGAAGAATGTTACCAAGCTTTATATGACGAGATTGGCTCTCTTTCCATGAACCCCGCAAACCGCTTTTCTCTTTCTGAGACAATTTTTCCGACGCCTGATCTTTTTTTGCGAGAAGAAGAAGGGGCATGGCAATTGGAAATTAATCAAACTCACCTTCCGCGCCTTAGGCTCTCATCTAGGCTTCTTTCGCAAGTCAAAGAGAGCGATACAATGCGATATCTTCAAAAATGCCATAAAGATGCGAAACAATTACTGATTGCGGTTAGAAAAAGAAATTCGACTCTCCAACTTATTGGGCGCCTTCTTCTTACTTCTCAACGTAGTTTTTTAGAAGGAGTTACCACTAAGCCTCAATACTTATCCGTTCGGGAAACAGCAGAGGCATTACAATTGCATCCTGCTACCATAGCGCGCACAATTGCTAATAAATACATTAGCTGCGCCCATCTAGGAATCGTTCCTCTAAAATTTTTCTTTCGGAGCAATCAATCGAAGGAAAATAGGGATATTGGAGAAGCCATCATTGAGGCGATCTCAAAAGAAAATCATCTAAACCCCTTTTGTGATGAAGAGATCGCAAAAAAATTAGGGGCTTCAGGAATAACTTGTGCCAGGCGAACAGTCGCTAAATATCGAAAGCTTCGCCAAATCCCGGCAGCCTCTATAAGGAAAAATAAGTCGCGGCAATGACTGTCCAGCGCAATTCGCTTTGCCCGGATATGTAGGAGATTATTTTTTCTCTGGATGCGTTCGCAAATAGAAGGATTTCGCGGTCACTTAACCTAAGCGCTACAGCTAACGCCTCCGCCTTTTCTTTCAGCAAAGGGCTTATGTTCTTTAGACAACGGCGAAAGATAAGATGGTCCCGACTAAGTCGAACTAGAAAAAAGCAAAAGGGTAGCCAGGGAGTAATAATTGCAAGAGGAGTAAAGCCTAGAATTCCCCATATCCAACCCAACACTATCGCACTTAAGCAAATCGCCGCTTCCCAAGGGCGCCGAAAAAGAGGTCCCAAATATTTTCTCCAGGTTTGATAAGAAGTCTGGTAACAGAGGAGTTCTTCAAAACGACTCTCTCTAAAAGCCATACGGGAAGCATGAGCAGCTTCATGAGCTAAAACTTCTTCTCTCTTCACCAATCCAAATTGACCCTTTTTAAATCGATTGCGAAGCTGTACTACGGAAATTCCCTCACAATCCCAAATGGCTGCCCCTTCCCATAAAGAGAGTTTTTTATTTTGATAAAAAGCAGGAACCCAAAAAGGTTGAATATCTAAAATGGGTTGCAAAAGGTGGTGAGCTTCTTGCCAATCTTGAGGGGTGAGTGGATGTCCAGGTAATGGGAGAGTTGTACGCAATTGATCAATTCTTGAGATAAAATTTTCTTCTGTCTCCTCAGGTCCAGGGAAAATTCCTTCTTTATTCAGAAGTAAATAATTATGGCTTTTTAAATTCATATTTTAATAGAATTGACTAAAAATCCGTAATTGTCAATTAAAAAGTAATGAATTTGAATTTAAGTCTCGATACTATTTTTGCTATGCATCTTGCTTTTCCTTTTCAACCCGAAAAGGGGCATCTACTCCTACAAAAAAAAGAAATTCCTGAGACTGTCGAGAAAATACTTCGCGAGGGCGGTGTGGATCGAGCAAGAGCTACAGCCCGAGAAAATGCAGTCGATATTATTGAATATGGAAGTTCGGCTTATCCAGCTAGTTTATGCGCTCTTCCCGACCCACCCTTAGTTCTCTATCGCAAAGGACAACTTCCCTCTCTCTCCAATCCTTCCATCGCCATTGTAGGCACAAGGACAGCTTCTGTATATGGACGCAGTTCTGCTAAAGAATTTGCTTCAATCTGTGGACGTAGAGGAATTCCCGTCGTAAGTGGATTAGCGCGCGGTATCGATACCGAAGCTCATGAGGGAGCCTTAGAATATGGCCAAACTATCGCCGTCATCGGTTCGGGCCTAGCCCACATTTATCCTAAAGAGAATAGAGCGCTCTCTGAGAAAATTTGTGAACGCGGAGCTCTTTTTAGTGAATACCCCCTTTTTACCCCTCCAGATCGGTTTCAATTTCCACGTCGAAATCGACTGATTGCAGCTTTAGCTGAAGGAACCTTGTTGATCGAGGCGCCTATAAAGAGTGGGGCTCTAGGCACCATGAATTGGGCCATACGCCTGGGTAAACTCTGCTTTGCATTACCTGGTAGAGCCGATTGTGAGACATTTAAAGGTAACCACCATTTAATTAAGCTTGGTAAAGCAAAGCTTGTCGAAAATGGGGATGAGATGATATCCCTCTTGAGGCCGGGAAAATTTATAGAACCTCGATTGAAGGATTCTGTCGTCGATCTCAGTCCCGCAGAAAGCGAGCTTCTTCACAAGTTCCCCCAGAGCGAAATATTTTTTGATGAATTAGCGCTCTTGACTCAATTGCCTGTAGCGACATTAACAGCGCTATTGATGAGACTTAGAATTAAAAACATCATTCGGGAATTTCCCGGAAAGCTCTTTAAAAAGGTTAATTAGATGGCCAAAGCGCTCATCATCGTTGAGTCTCCAACTAAAATCAAGACACTGAGGAAGTTCCTCGGTCCCGACTACATTTTTGAATCTTCTTTAGGGCATATCCGGGATTTGCCGGCTAAAGGATTTGGGATCGATGTGGAAAATGATTTTGAGCCCAATTACGAAGTCCTTAAGGAGAAGCAAGAAGTTATACAAAAGTTAAAAAAGGCAGCTAAAGATGTCGATATCGTTTATTTAGCGCCCGATCCTGACCGTGAAGGAGAGGCGATTGCTTGGCACATAGCCTCCATCTTGCCACCCGGGACTAAATACAAACGCATGACGTTCAATTCAATTACTAAAGATGCTGTTGTCGATGCTCTTGCCCATCCCCGGAATATCAATAATGCCCTCGTCGATGCCCAACAAGCTAGGCGTCTTCTCGACAGGATTGTCGGATATAAAATCTCTCCCATCTTAACTCGGAGAGTGCAAGGATCACGCGATGGAGGCTTATCTGCTGGAAGGGTCCAATCTGTTGCTTTGAAACTCGTTGTCGACCGTGAGAAAGAAATCGAGAAATTCATTCCGATCGAATATTGGAATATTAGTTCGCTACTCCAAGGCCAAAAGGAATCACGCTCCTTTACAGCAGCTCTTTACAGCGTAGACGGCAAGCGTATTGATAAGGAATTACAACAAGATAAAGACATCCAGACAATTCCTAACAAGGAAACGGCAGAAGGTATTGTAGATAGACTCAAAAAAGCCCACTATAAAGTGGACTCTATTGAGAAAAAGGAAAAAAAACGCAATCCCGTACCTCCTTTTATCACGTCTACATTGCAGCAAGAAGCAAGTCGTCATTATGGATTTTCCGCCTCACGGACGATGAATATTGCCCAAAGTCTTTATGAGGGTATTGAGCTAGGTAAAGATGGCGCAGAAGGTCTTATTACTTACATGCGAACGGATTCTGTGCGAGCTGCTCCAGAAGCTATTCAAGCGGTTCGCGGCTTCATCGCTAAAGAATTTGGCAAAGAATACCTTCCCGATGAGCCCAGAGTTTTTGCTTCCAAAAAATCTGCTCAAGAGGCCCACGAAGCGATTCGGCCTACAAACCTTCGCCTACCTCCCGATCGCATCAAATCCTCTCTTACTCCCGATCAATACAAATTATATTTATTAATTTGGCGCCGCTTCATTGCTTCGCAAATGAACCCTGCGATTTATGATACAGTTGTTTGCTCTATCATTACGGATCAAAAAATTGTTATGCGCGCCACAGGTTCAACAATTAAATTTTCGGGTTTTCTCGCGGTTTATGAAGAAAAAGAAGACCGATCAGGCGAACTCGATGAGCCAAAAGAAGAGAGCGAAAATTTATTGCCCTTTCTTGAAGAAGGCCAAAGTCTCCATTTACTCGATGTTCAGGCTCTACAGTCTTTTACGCGTCCACCACCCCGATTCACTGAGGCTTCATTAGTTAAAGAACTGGAAAAATCTGGAATAGGTCGACCATCAACCTATGCGGCCATCATGAATAAAATCCAAGGCCGTGATTACACAGTTAAAGAGAAAGGATCTCTTAAACCGACCGAACTGGGAAAAGTAATCGCACAAATGCTCGAAGATAATTTCAAGATGATCATGGATATTCGCTTTACTGCGGCTATGGAAGATGATCTTGAGCTTATTGAAGAAGAGAGAATGAATTGGAAAGAGATCATTCGTCTTTTCTGGAAAGACTTTATACCTTACGTCGATGTTGCGGAAAAAGAAGCCTTCGTTCCCAAAATCCCGACGGATATTCTTTGTCCCCAATGCAAAAAGCATAATCTTCAGAAAATTTGGTCACGGCAGAAATATTTTTATGGATGCTCGAGTTATCCAGAATGTAAATACACCGTCCCGATTGAGGCGCTCGAATTTAAAAAAGAAGAGTATGACCCTAATTTCGATTGGGATCAAAAATGCGCTAAATGTGGAAGTGCAATGCAACTCCGTTTTGGTAAATTTGGCCCTTTCTTAGGCTGTTCGACTTATCCTGAATGCAAAGGCATTGTCAATATACCAAGAGCGGGAGAGACTCCTGCAGCTGAAATGCCGAGCTGCCCAGCTATAGGCTGCGACGGCAATATGGTTCAGCGCCGTTCGCGTTTTGGTAAACCCTTCTTTTCTTGTTCGACTTTCCCCGATTGTGATGTGATCGTTAACCACCTCGAGGATCTAGACGAAAAATACCCTAATCACCCCAAAACACCCTATGTCAAAAAAACCAAAACTTTTGGCAAAAAGAAAGCAGCTAAAAAAGTAACTAAAGAGTCTGCAGCTGCTAAAAAGAAGACAACTAAAAAGAAAAGCGCAGGTCAACCTGCCAAACAGCTATCCAAAGAACTTCAAGCAATTGTAGGGGAAGAACCCCTTTCCCGACCTGAAGTTACAAAGAAGCTATGGGAATATATCAAAAGCCATAACTTACAAGATCCAAAAAATAAACGCATGATCATCCCTGATGCGAATCTTGCTAAAGTTTTTGGCTCTAAAAAGCCAGTCGATATGATGAAACTGGCAGGCCTTCTCACTAAACATCTATCCTAATAGCAAGCGTGATTGCATCAGGATGGACTTGATATATTCAAGTCTCCCCAATGTTTGGGAATTACAATGAGTTTTGCTCGGGGATTGGGCCCTTGCTGAATGTAATAGTGCAGAGTATATTCAGAAAATATCTTCTTCAATAGATGACTGGTATATTCATATGAACATTCGGCAGCACCATATCTATCGTAATCAATCCCCGGGAACCCTGGAACTTTAATATCATCAATTACAACAATACAATTATCTCGATGAGTATGGCTGATTTGTTCTAATTCATCTAACAAAGGCCAGTATTGATACCAGTGAGCATCTAGATAAAAGAAAATGGGCTCATGGAGCTTGGGTAGAATTTCGTGAAGGACTGCAGTAGACGAACCTAAATAACAATGAACATGTGGTGAATCGGCAAGACGGTTTTTTGCTATTTGGTAGTTTTCCTCTATAATTTCGACAGTATGAACTTGCGTAAACTTGCCTGCCAGTAGGGCTGTTGTATCCCCATATAGCGTTCCTGTCTCCACAGCCGTCGGTATTTTATATTGGGAAAGCAGTTCACCTAGAAATTGGCTAAAATCTGAACGGAAATGGTAGTTTTTCGGAAGTTCCAATTTCTGATGTTTGATCTTCTTTTTGGGGTTTCCTACCGTGTTTCGAAGAGATATTATCTGATTCTGTTTGAACTCTAACTCATTACTTCTCTCTTCAACTTGTTCTTCGGAACAAAAGAAATTTTCACAAGTAGGTATTTGAGACTTTAGACTTTTTTCTGCATAACTCTTTGTCGAAATAATACAAGCCAACAAAATCAACATTTGTTGTAGAAAATGACCATGTCTCAACATACGCAACCTATTGTGAAAATATATTCCAAGTCCTAAAAATAGACCGCAACTTAGTGCATCGCGCACTCTCTTAGCAATTAGAAAATTTTTTACTGCAACATAAGTTAATTTTTTTTGCGCTCCACGGCTCGAAAACCGCAGCCTTTTAAGAGGCGAGGATGACCAAAGTGTTCAATGATAGGCCATTTTCGGCATACAAGAGGACGAAATCGATATTGACCACATTTCCCATCTTTTCTTAAGTGCCGACAGCCCATGACATAGATTTTTTTGCCTTCATATTCCTGGGTATCTGGCATTCTTTTGTAAAACCCAATCACTTGCGTGTGCCATGCAGTAAAGAGCCATCCGAAAATGCCCCACCCTTTTTCCATCATGATGTAATGACAACAGTTACCCCGTTGTTTGCAACCACCCACTTGAACATAGGGGGTTCTGAAGAATTTAGAAGCTAAGCACTGCACATGGTAATCGAGCAAAATCCAAGGAAGCGCCAAAATTTTAAGAGGCCATCTTATCCACCCTGGTAACCATTGTCGAGGCAGGCCTTCATTTGGAAGAGGTGGCTCCTCTTTAGCATCGCCAACCGTTTCCACTAAGAGGTCCAGTTGATGACGTTGCGATTGATTGGTAACCATAGGAACCTTTTTTTCTAAAATGAAGTTTTTTGTATTCAGTTTTAATCGATTTGGAGGTTCTTTAAAATTAACTTTTTTTCATTTTTAAGAGTAAAGCAGTAGCCTAGACAAATTGCAAGATGGACCCAAACATAACTCCGGAAGAGGTTTTGATTGAACTGCAAAACAATGAGCATGACCCCGACTGAAATAATTAAACTATAAATCGTACTTTTTTCTTCCCGAGATAAGTGGGGTAGTTTTGCTGTTTGATGTAAAATCCGCAAATAAAGAAAAAAGAAGTATCCGAAGACAAAAAATCCTACTACACCTAAAGAAGCCAATAATTCCCAAAAAACATTTGTCGGATCGAACATGTCGAACATACAAGAATAAGGTTCATGAAAAGAAACCGCACGTCCCTGAGAAAGGCATTGCTGATAAACAAAAGGGCCCACTCCACCGATACCTACCCCCAGTAGAGGGTGTTGAAGAAACGCCTCGTGTGAAGAGATAATCCCATATAACCTATCTACAAACGAACCATGCTGCATAAAACCAGTATGGAAAAATTTCCAAAATGAGCGAAGGAATAGTTCTGGCATTGCGAGAGCTATAGAGACGAAGAGTAGAGAGAAAAGACTCATCATCTTGAAAAGCTTTCCCACAATTTTTCTTCGAGATTCACGCACCCAACGAAAACATCCCACGAACAGAGTCACAAGAAAAAAAACAAAATAGGCAAAAAAAGCGCCCGTAGATGTAGAAACGAGGAGGAATAAATTTTTAACGAATAATCCCTTTAATCGTGAAAAATCTATAACTTTCTCGCAATCAAATAGAAAACGTGCGTTCAAGTACATGACATAAGGCACAAGAAAAAGAGCGTAATAGGAAGGCTCGTAGGCTAAAGCTTGTCCCCTCGCGATTGTATCTAGCATGTACTGAGTAACAAAAGGGGTACTTATATCAATCAAAGAGAGAAAAAATTGCAACGTGCCTATGATCCCCGTAACGACAAACGCTAAGAAGTAAAGCTTAAAAATCCTCTCCTTTCCATAAAGAAGGAATAAGTTGAAGGGGAGAAGAAAATAAGCGAGGAAAGTAAAGATATAGACCAGCAAATAAATAAGAGAACGATAGGGATAGATCCCCCCTATTGCCGATAATCCCATTGCAACTATTGTAGCAAGAAAAGCCAGAAAGAGTTTTTTATCTGGCAGCACCCAGCGTTTTTTTTGAATAGCGCAGAGAATAAAAAGAACAAGTGAAAGCGCGTGGTTCACCTTGAAATGAAATAAAGATACTTCAATGTGCAAGAGATCAGCTGAAGTCGTAAAAAAGTATAAAAAAATCAGAGGAATTATCCAATTCTTCTGAATCAAAGCCGTTTTAGATACCGCTAGGCTCATCTTGATGTTGGTATCCTACCATAAACATCTTCTAATCGGACGATATCATCTTCGCCGACATATTCTCCCACTTGCACTTCTATCATTTCTAAGGGCATTTTTCCCGGATTCTCTAAACGATGTATAGCGGATTTTGGCACATACACACTTTCATTTTCATGAAGAAGTTCTTCTTTTTCTCCAATTGTCACTTTCGCCGTTCCTTGAACAATAATCCAATGTTCACTTCTATGGTAATGCAGCTGTAAACTCAACCTAGCTCCAGGATGTACTTCGATTCTTTTGAGCTTATAGCGAGTTCCTTCTCCAAGAACCGTATAGGATCCCCAAGGACGATGGACCTGAACATGATCAATGATTTCCTTCATCCCTTTTAGTTGTAAAGCTTCAACAAGCTGCTTCACACCTTGGGATTCTCCTTTTTTTGCAATAAAAAGAGCATCGGGAGTATCTACGACCAGCATCTCTTGAATGCCTAATGTCGTGACAAGCCGTTTGCCTGCGACGATAAGACTATCTTGTGTATCGATAGCGTGAACATTTCCAATGGTAACATTTTGTTGATTATCTTTATCTAACACCTCATGAACACTGTCCCATGAGCCCACATCCGACCAAGTAAGATCGAGAAGCATGACACAAGCTCTTTTCGTCTTTTCCATAATGGCGTAATCGAAAGAGAGGGAAGGAAGCTCGGAAAAAGTTTGTTCGATCTCTGCAAGACTCTGTGTCTGTAAACGTGCATAAGGAGAAGCGTACGCGTGACATTCTTGCCAGAGTGTTTCTGCTGTAAAAAGAAAAAGCCCCGCATTCCAAACATGCTTGCCACTTTCAACATAAGCTGAGGCTTGTTCGAGTGGTGGTTTTTCAATGAATTCCTCAATCGTATAGGGCTGTTTTCCTGACATCTCCGCTTTTATGTATCCATATCCTGTTTCCGGGCGTGTAGGGCGCACACCGAAAGTGACTATTTGACCAGCCTCTGCAAATAGCACCGCTTGTTGAATGGTCTCTAAGAAACGATCTTTCGGCGCCACAACTTGATCTGCAGGACAAATGAGCACAGCTTCATCGCTACCTAGGCCTAAATTTTCTTCCATATACCGCACACTAAAAGTGATTGCAGTTGCCGTATTCTTTCTCATGGGCTCGAGAATGACTTGGCCTGACAATTCAGGATGCAAAGCGGCCAGTTGATCATGGACAATATGAATATATTCTTGGTTCGTCACAATGAGCAAATCTTGGATGGGTATTTCCGGCAAAAAGCGATTCACCGTTTTTTGCAATAAGGACCCGCCGACGCCAAATGTAAGAAACTGCTTGGGATGACTGCTGCGAGAAAGTGGCCAGAGGCGACTTCCACTACCGCCGGCTAGGATAACGACTTTCATAAAACTCACTTAATTTTGAATCGATAAAGTTTTTAAATTCTTTTTGAAAGCGAACATCACTGAATAACTCTGCATGCTGACGTATAGTGAGCGGATCAAAGGCATCCCTATTTTTTTCAAATTCCAAAATGGCATTATGGAGACTAGGAACTGTCTGTTCATCAAAAAAAACTCCCGTAATCCCTTCTTTTACCGTTTCCACCACTCCGCCTCTTCCAAAAGCTATTACAGGTGTTCCACAGGCTTGTGCTTCTACGGGAACAAGACCAAAATCTTCTTCTGCCGCAAAAATAAAAGCGCGGGCTCGGCCCATGTAACTTCGGACCTCTTCATCAGATAATTCGCCGCCCAAGAGTTCAATATTGGATGTGGCATATTTCTTTACACGTTCCATTTCGGGCCCATCGCCGATTACTACTAATTTTTTATCCCGCATTTGGGAAAAGGCACGAACGATGAGGTCGATACGCTTGTAAGGCACCATACGCGAAACGGTAAGATAAAAGTCTTCTTTAGCGGAAGCAAGAGAAAATAAATGTAGAGGTATGCCCGAATAGATTACTGTCGATTCCCGTCCATATACTTTTTTAATCCGACGCGCAACATAGTGCGAATTGGCAATAAAATGATCAACGCGACTGGTTCCTGCACTATCCCACATACGCATATAATGGAGTACAGCTGCCGCTAAAGTTTTTTTAATGCACCCAAGTTCTTTCATATACTGGTGATAAAGATCCCAAGCATAGCGCATCGGTGTATGACAATAACAAATGTGTAACTGCCCAGCATGGGTTATGACATTCTTGGCTACAGCATGAGAAGAAGAAAGTATAAGATCGTAATTAGCGAGATTGAACTGTTCAATAGCTATCGGAAAGAGAGGAAGATAATGACGGTAAATTTTTTTAGCAAAGGGCATATACTGAAGAAAAGATGTTTCGATCTTCTTATCATGCCAAAAGCTTGTCTCGATTAGTTTTTTATCTTTTAGTAATACATGAACGCGAGCGGGAAAGAGCTGGTAAAGAGCTTCCAGGAATTTCTCCGCACCACCTTTACTAGTCAGCCAATCATGAACAATTGCTGTTTTTAATTCCGACATAGTCTTTCCATCACTTGTAAATGCTCGGACGCGCATTTTTCCCAGCAAAATTTCTGACTGTGTGCAATGCCTTTTTCTTTTAGCGTCAGCAATAACTGAGGATGAGTAGCGAGTTGAATCAGCATGCGTGCAATATCTTCAGGTTGATGAGGGTCAAAATAAAGAGCCGCATCTCCGCATACTTCGGGCAAACTTGCTACATTTGACACGGCTAAGGGCGAGCCAGCACTCATCGCTTCTATCGCTGGAAGGCCAAATCCTTCATAGAGAGAGGGGAAAATTGTCGCAGTCGCTAGTCGATATAACGAAGGAAGATCCTCTTCTGGAACGAAATCTAGAAAACGAATTTCACCATGAAGAGCAAACTGCTCAATGAGCTGCTGCGATTCTGAATCAGCCTGCAAAAAGCCTTCCTTCTTTCCCACGACCATTAAAGGAAAATCTTTCAGTTGATCTCCTGCTATACGATAAGCACGAATCAGTCCTGCAAGATTTTTGTGAGGCTTTAAATTTCCGACAAAAAGAAAATATTTATCGGGCAGTCGATAACGCTTTTTTATCTCGGCTCCTCGCCCATCATCTTCGATAAAGAATCGCTTCACATCCACACCCAAGTGCATGGCGGTGATTTTATCTGCGGGGGCATGGATGTATTTACATAACTCTTTCTTAGAAAATTCTGAATTCGTAATGACATGGGCCGAGCGTTTCACCGCTTGACGCATGACGACATGGGCGTAGAACCTTTGCGCTAAGCTTAAATTTTTACGAAACACTAAATGATTCACATCATGAATAGTGACAAGACGCTTGCGTGCTCGTAACCTAAGAAGAGGTATATTGTAATGGGGAGACCAAAATAGGTCGCAATGGCCCACTAGCGCGGGTAATTGAAGTTGTTCTGTGAATGAGTAAATGGGGGCTTCTAAAATTTCTAACGAAAATCGTGAAAGCCAAGGAAGTTGTTCAACAAGAGTTTTATTGACAATCAGTCGCAACCGAAAGGAGCTCTTAGCGATAAAAGGCAGTAAAGAACGTAAATAGGTTCCAATACCAGATGATAATAGCATGCGGGCGTCAATACAAAGATCGTGCATATTCACCTCATCTCAGCAAAATAGAGGTCAGCTAAACTATTTCCAATTGAAAAACTAGCGGTTGCAGCAGGGGAAGGGGCGTTAATAACGTGCAAAATGCGGCCATCCTCTTTAAAAACAAAGTCATCAACCATTTTTCCATCTTTGCTCACAACCTGCGCTCTAACGCCTGTCATTCCACGAACTAGATGGCGCTCTTGTACACAGGGGAGAAGTTTTTGAACATCATGGACAAAAAGTTTTTTGATTGTCGATCGCGCCATTTCATAAAAACCTTTATCCCAATAGCGTTTAGACATTTGCCAAAACCCTTGATAAGAAAGGATATCCCAGCAATCGCGAAAATCAACTTGGCTACGGCGATAGCCTTCTCGCGCAAAAGCTAAGACAGCATTAGGCCCTACTTCGAGTTTGCCGTTCATCATCCTCGTCAAATGCACACCTAAAAAAGGAAAGCGAGGATCAGGCACAGGATAAACTAAACCCTTTATCCAGTGTTGCTTTTCAGGGATTACTTCAAAATATTCTCCTCGAAACGGAATGATTTTTAAATTCTTATTTTCACCCGTCAGAGCAGCAATACGATCAGAGTATAGCCCCGCACAATTAATGACCGCTTTCGTCGAGTAAGAAGATCGAGTAGTCTCAATCACACAGGTGGCATTCTTACGATGCAGTTTTAAAACCTTTTCTCCGTACCGCACTTCTGCACCTTTTTTCGGCAACAGTTCCGCAAGGCGATTTGTAACGTCGGCAAAACGGATAACATGACAATCCGGAATATATAAAGCCTTAACTCCCGCAATATGGGGTTCAATTTCTCTCATTTGCTCTTTAGAGATGATTTCCAACTTGGACAGACCATGAGCGCACCCATTTTGCATTAAGGCTTCCAGCCTTATGAGCTCTTCTTTTTTTGTTGCGACAATGAGTTTGTGCGATTGTTTATACGGTATTTTGTGTTCATCGCAAAAATCAAGAAGGATTTGCCTACCTTCTCGACAATTTTTAGCCTTTAATGATCCTGGCTTATAATAGACACCCGAGTGAATAACTCCACTATTGCGACTGGATTGATGCAAGCCAGGTCCTAGTTCTTTTTCAATGATTTGTAGGGAGAGAGAGGGATCTCTTTGCAATAGAGCATAAGCTGTGGTCAAACCGATAATCCCAGCACCTACGATAGTTATATCTACTTCAGTTGACATAGGATTTTCCAAAAGATCTTCTGAAAGGCGATGAAATATTTCTTTTAATGCGCTCTCTGAGGGAAAAAATGTTCCCGGCTGGCTGTGAACCAATCGATGGTTTCCTTCAAGCCTGTCTGGAGATCTATCCAATTAAAATCAGGTAAAGGTTGGGATAATTTTTCTGTTTGTAAAACTTTTGATCGAGCCCCCACATACTTGTCCTGATTAAATACTATAGCCTCATTAGGGTAATCGACTAGCTCACAAATCATGGAGGCAAACTGTTTAATTGAATATTCTTTCCCAGAGCCAATGTTAATGTGCGTGCATTTTTCTTTTTCAGTGAGCTGCAAAAGAGCTGCCACAAAATCTCTTACGTGAACAAGTTCTCTTTTCTGCTCACCATCACCCCATAATTCAACGGGCTCGTTATACCATTTTCCTCTTAAAATTTTACGGATGAGATCAAAGATGAAGTGCATTTGTCGCCCATCTGTGTGGTATCCGGGTCCATATAAAGTCGAAGGAATGAGGTAGAGATATTCTAAATCAAACTGCTTTGAAAGCGCTATAAGACCTGTCAGTAACATTCTTTTAGTCATCGCATAGGTGAATAGGCTATCGATCGGTTGGCCTTGAAGATAATAATCTTCATGCAAAGGAAGGTTAGGGTCATAGCTACAGCTGGTCCCAATAGCTATTAATTTCGCTTGAGGTTGTTTCTGGAGCCACCACTCCAAAACGTGAGTATTAATTTTTTGATTGATTATCCATTGTTCACCTGGATGATGAAGACAAAAATCACCTGCCTGTGTCCAAGCAGCCAAATGAAAAATGCGATCCAAAGGGAAGTTATCAAAAGCGGATAAAGCGTGTGGATTACGTAAATCACATGTATGAGAATTAAGAGCGATAACCTCATTTCCTTCACGCAATAGAGATTCGTGAAGAAAAGTGCCTAGAAAACCGCTACTACCCGTAATTAATACTTTCATGTCAATGATTGGCAAATTGATTATTTTTGATAATGCTATAAGCGCTTATCAGTTCGCGAATACCATGTTCTAAGGAGTATTGAGCTGACCAACCCAATTTCTCCAATTTTTCATTGCTGACGATATAGTCTCGTTTATCGGGATCTTCACCGATGGGAGCATGATGGATATACAGAGACGGAAGAAATGTCTTAATCATTTCGCATAGTTCACGCTTACTTAAATTCGCATTCGACAACCCTACATTATAAGCTTGGCCCTGCATCTTCTCATAATGGGTGAGTCCAAATAAGAAAGTAGCAGCTACATCGCGCACATGGATATAATTACGCTTGAAATGTTCTTCAAACAGAATGACCGAACGATCATGGACAGCACGATAGGTAAAATCATTCACCAATAAATCGAGTCTCATCCGAGGGGAAACCCCAAAAACTGTTGCAAGACGAAAGCAAATAGCGCGCTTAGAAGCCAACAATTCTTTTTCTATATCTACTTTTAGCTGACCATATAAAGAAATAGGCCGTAAAGGCGTCTCTTCCGTACAAATGATTCCGCTCTCCCCAATTCCATACCCACTATTTGTGTTCGGAAATACAATTTTTTGTTGAGCCGTTGTGTTCTTAAGAATGATTTTTACTGCATCATAATTCACACTTTTCGCCAGTAAAGGATTCATTGCACAGGCAGGGGCCCCGACAAGAGCAGCTAAAGGAATTATAGCATCAGCATCCTTAATCAAGGTTTTCATCAATTGTTCGTTACTAGTATCTCCTTTCACAAAGACAAAGTTAGGAGCTCCAAAACAATCGAGAAGGGTAGTTTGTCGATACATAAGATTATCGACAACGGTCACATGATAATCGTGATGGAGCAAAAGCGGTGTTAACACAGAGCCGATATAACCAGCTCCTCCTGTAATCAAAATTCGTTCTTTCATACTCAATGAACCAGCGATTGAAAAAATGTTTGTGCCAGAAAATAGGAATCAGGTGTTCCGATGTCGATAAAAGCGCCAGAGCAGTAATAAGCTCCGATGCCATGAGAAATTAACAAGGGGAAAAAATAGTGTTCTAAGGAAAACTGCTCGGGCAAAACAAAACCTTCAAATAGGGTATGCCGAAAAAGATAAACTCCCGCATTTATCAGTCCTGGCTCTTGGACCCCGGTTTTTTCTGTGAATTTTAAAACTCGTTTATTTTTTTGATCAATCTCGACTTGGCCAAATCGAGCAGCATCTTCCACTTGAGTATAGGATAGGGAAGCGATATGACCGAGTTTTATATGTTCACAAAGGAATTTTTCGAGAGAAAATTCCAGATAGGAATCTCCATTAAGAACTAAAATATTATCAGAAGATGTTTTTTCTAAGGCTTCTCTAATCGCACCTCCCGTACCTAGCAATTGATGCTCTTGGGAAAATTCTACAGGAATCGAAAAACGATTCTTTGTGAAATATTCCCTGATAGCATCTGCACGATAACCCACTGCCAAGACTATTTTGCGTACAATCCCAGAGGCTTCAAGGGACTGCATGAGAAAATGTAAAAACGGCATCCCGTTGATTAAAGCTAAGGGTTTGGGTCGGTCATCAACAACAGAACGTAGACGTGTGCCCAAGCCACCAGCTAAAATGATACAATCCAGCACATGCACTCTTTGTAGGTTTTAATCTTTCATGTAGATAATCGTACTGCCCGCATTCTCAAAACGTACCGGCACAGACATCATTCCCGCAAGTGCTTCCCGAACGGCTTGATGTTTTTCGGGGGGGACCAACAAAGCCATAAATCCCCCACTTCCTGCCCCACAAAGTTTTCCACCTAAAGCTCCGGCTTTCTTCGCCGCTTCATACCCCTGGTCGATGAGAGGGTTCGTGATTTTACTCGACAGTTTTTTCTTCAGCGACCAACCCTCATTGAGAAGGGCGCCTAAAGCAGCGATCATATATTCGGGGTTTTCATCAGCAAATAATTTTTCCGCTTCGCCTACCATCTCCTTCATACGATTGAGATAAAGATCATTCGTACGATTTTCGGTTCGCATCATTTGCTCTTTGAGAATATCACTCGCAAAACGGGTAAGCCCGGTATAAAACATCATAAGATGTTGCTCGAAGTAGAGCAGATTATGACTCGATACGACAACAGGACGAACTTGTACTTGATTCTTCCGAAATTCGATAATATTCAAACCCCCGTGAGCTGCATGAAATTGGTCTTGCGAGCCAACGTTTTCTTGAATAAGCTTTTGTTCTACATAACACGCTTCTTCGGCTAATCGCTGCTTAGAAGTCTTCTGTCCTTGTAGAGCATAAAGGGCATGCAAAAAACCCACAGTAAAAGAGGAAGAGGATCCTAAACCAGTTTTGGCCGGCAAGTCAGAAAAAATGTGAATGTCGAGATTTCCTGTATAGCCTTGGAATTTTAAGCATTCTCGTACGCTGGGATGTTCAATCTCTGCAATATTGCGCACGAGTTCGGTCTTGGAGTATCCGATGCGGATTTTATGATCAAAGTAGTTGCCAGGAGTGCTGATGCTTACGTGTGTAAATTTATCGATCGTTGTGCCCAGAACAGTTCCTTCATGCCTATCATAGAATTCAGGATAATCCGTACCACCACCAAAAAAACTCAGGCGCACAGGTGTTCGCGAAATAATCAGCATGAACTCTCCTTTTGCAAAAAAAAAGGATAGCAACTCCCATCTATGCAGAAAAGTCTTTTTATAGCATGATTTTGCATAATTTCTTCGAGAGGAAAACATGGATTGTCGAGTCTGTGATGCCCATGATTTTAGCTTAGCCATTGATTTGGGCCACCACCCTTGCGGCAACCTATTTTTGACGCAGGAAGAAGTTGGACAAGAGGCTTTTTATCCTTTACGCGTTCTCTATTGTCATAATTGCTGCACTGCCCAACTTGACCATACGGTTAAGAAAGAAATCATTTATTCCGATCGTAATACCTATCTTTCCGGCGTTACTCAGACCCTACGCGATCACTTTCTAAAAACAGCACAAGAAGTTGATGATCGCTTCTTCCGCACTACTACAACGAAAAGAGCGCTCGATATAGGGTCGAACGATGGAACTCAGCTACTCTATTACCAAAAATTAGGTTATGAGGTTTTAGGAGTAGAGTCCTGTAAACGCATTTCAGAAATTGCCAGCGAGAAGGGAATTCCTACCCTAAATGCATTTTTCAATCTTGCATTGGCGGAAAAAATTCAAAATTCTTTCGATGTCATCAATGCATCGGGAGTATTTTTTCATTTAGAAGAGTTGCATTCAGTAACGCAAGGCATACAAAAACTTCTCAAGAGAAAAGGCGTGTTTGTCGTGCAGTTTCTCTATATGAAAAATATAATGGAAAATTGTGCTTTCGATCAGATTTATCATGAGCACCTTCTTTTTTACACACTTCACACTTTAAACACCTTGCTCCACAGGCATGGCCTCTCTCTTTTTGACGCTGCTTTTTCCACGATCCATGGCGGTTCTATTATCGCCTACGCGTCTCACACGGGAGACTATTCTGCTACACCTCAGCTTCAAAAGCTCTTAGAGGCCGAAGAAGCATCCGGTTGTAACACTTTAGAAGCCTATCAAAGTTTCGCTAGAAGGATAGTCAAATTAAAAGAACAAAATTTGACCTTTCTCACAGAAATGAAAAATCAAGGTAAGACTATCTATGGAATGGGCGCTCCAGTAAAGGGAAACACTCTTTTGAACTATTTTGGTATCGATAAGCGTTACATTGATTTTCTCGTCGAGAAAAACGAACTAAGAAAGGGGCTTTACAGTCCGGGCATGCATCTTCCCGTAATCTTAGAAAAAGAGGTAGCCTCTCCACCGGATGTGTACTACGTTCTTGCTTGGAATTTCAAAAAAGAAATTTTGAAGAATAACGAGAACCTGCTCCGTCAAGGCACACAATTTTATTTCCCTATAGATGTGAAAGACTAAGAGGGAGCGTCAAAAATAAATTTTAAACACCCCTCTAAGAGGATGTTCTAGGAGCCCTGATTGCAGGGGCATTTTCTGTTCAAACGAAATAGTAACTTAGAAGTTGCTGGCCAACTAAAATTAAACGGTGTGGGAATATCACCGAGATGAGAGGTATTTTCACACGCAAAGCCTTGATTGCGCAGATAGAGTTGCCATTGTTTTAATGTTTTTACGTTGCAATGAGGCTCATAAATTCCTGGACCTCCCCAATTAGCGGCCGTACAAAAACAAAGCGATTTCTTAGAAATGTGTTTTCTGAGGTTATTTAAAAAAACAGGAAAAGAATCATGTTGAATATGTTCAAAATGTTCAAAGCTGAGGACTAAGTCAAAAATTACCCGCTCTCCGTTTTCATAAAAGAAATCTAAATCCTTGTCGGTACGTGCAATAAAATGTGTCTCCTTATCGATATAAGGCGACATTACTGTGTCTTGGTTACCATCTACAGTGACAATAGTGAGTGTCGGATCTAACTGACGCAAATGATAAGCCAAGCTACCAGCACCTGCACCGAGTTCTAAAATCGTAGTAACATTTTTTTGGGCAATGAGATGTTGATAAATATGGTTAGCTAAAGGCTCATAAGAAAGATGCTCTTTAGCATCAAACCAAAGACCATCATGATGCTGGTATCCAGGTAAATATTCTTCTACTGCAATGCCACCATTCTCCTCATTTACTTGCACAATTTTTGCTTCGGCATAGGTCAAACCAAGAATAAAAAAAACGAAGAGTCTAAAAATGGATGTCGCTTTCATGAGTTTTTTATTTTCAACCTAGTAATAGATGAATGATGGCTTCTTCAAACTTTAACGTGAGAGCTGAGAGGCTCAGTGAGATTTGAAGAAAAATTTCTATGTAGCAGTTTTCTTATTCCGTCCCGAAATGTAGACATGCAATGAAATTCTGCATAACTGGTTTGCATTTTAGCAAGTTTTTTCTTTATATTTTCGTCCTCTAATAGGCTTAGACAATGAGCAAAGAAATCTTCTCGACTCCAATCCACAATGAGAGCTTCAAGATCAAACCTCATAAGCTCGCTGGCAAGCCAACTTCCCCCTTTAACTAGGGGCATTTTGTGGGCCACAATCGCTTCGACAAAGTTTCCCGATGTATTGCCTTTGTACAACTGGGGATCATAAGGCAAAAGAACAAGCTGGCATTCTGCTAATTTTTGTTCGTATTCTTCATTTGATAATTCATTTTTTAGTAGATGAAGAGTGAGAAATTCGCTTCTTTGTTCTAGACCAGAAGATGCAGCTGCCGACAAGCAAAAATGTCGCGCCTTTTCTTCTCCTGTAGAAGTGAGCCTGCGAATCTCTTCCAAACCCTTATTTTCACGAGGCGGTCCAGGCCACCATGCTAGTATTTTATTTTGCTCGGGACGCTTGAAGGGTGGTACGTGACGCGTGTGAGGAATAGACCATACAGCAGCTGAGTAAGGTTCTGTTGCTAAACTTTCTCGAATCGTTTCGCTATCGGTAAGAACTGTTAGTCTAGTTCTGAGTTTATAATGGAGTATACGAGTAAAAACCCGATAGAGATCAAATTTCTTCGGAAAAAGCAAACGGAAAAGAATCCAAAACTCGTCCTTAGGTTTTCCATGTCGCAATATACTTAGGCAAAGTGCAAGTAAATCTAATCGAGAAAATGTGGTTTCGAGAAAAAAAATTCGCGTCCTATTAGACGGTAATTCTCGAAAAATACCGGAAAAATCGCGGTATCTTCTTCTTAGTCTTTGGATATAAGTAAGCGGTTTTTCTGCCTCGTGAAACCAGCGCTTCCAAACGGAAGGTAACTCTTCAATTACGCAATCAGCTGTTACATAACCTACGTTTTCAATATGGGCTTTGTCTACTACCTCTTTTACGCAAAGATTGTAAATATAATCGTGGCGCATGCGATCTTTGAGATGCGGCATTAAAGACACAAAAAGAAGATTGTTTTCCGACATAGGTAAATGTGACTTTCTTATTTATAGGGGGATGACTCTTAATCAACAAAATTGAGCTTGCTATATTCCCTAATAGCTTGAAACAAATAGATCCTGTTCTGCTCTTGCGTAATGTGGCTCAAGGCAAATTCACGAGCGTTCTTAGCCATTGTTTTTGCCTCATCATCATGACTTTTGATCCAGGTAAGATTATCCAAAAGATCTCCTAGTCCCACTTTTACAGGAATATAATGGACATGAGGCTGCAGAGCATTGTAGTACCATTGGATAATTTCAGAGTCTTCTTTGAATATTACAGAATTCGTGAACCAGCGCCATCCCGATGCAGAGTAGGAACAAGAATTACCATCGATTAACATGTGGTATTTGTATTTCAAAAGGTCCTCATAGGGAATGAATTCCCCTTGGTACTGCCGATGTGTAGGACTACGCTTAGCTTCTTCAACAAACAAAGTAAATTTTGCATCGATTTTCTCCGGAAATTTTTCCGAAAGTTCGCATAATTTGACCCTTGAAAAGCCATGGCTATTCCCTTTGTCGACCGAAGCTTTTTCTTGAGGGTGCTGCGCTGTTGATCCACGCCACACCAAACGATTACGTTTATCTTCCCAAGGTATGGTATA
>Ga0207143_1015_pt2 | contig 34111 bp, 50 predicted proteins | sample Alteio_BWMinHeat_3_FD_153566 | JGI IMG/M metagenome (GOLD analysis project Ga0207143, IMG submission 153566) | Enriched cells from forest soil in Barre Woods Harvard Forest LTER site, Petersham, Massachusetts, United States -... | ecosystem: Environmental > Terrestrial > Soil > Temperate forest >... | reverse complement strand
GCAAGAGCGAGGGAAGCCCTCTCGCTTCATATCGAACGCCTGCTGGAGGCTAATCACAGGATCTCCGATCCAACGGCGGCCGATGCAATCGAGCGAGGCGATGCATTGTTTCTCGCTTCCGTCGATGTGCCCGATGATCTCCGGATCGCGCATGTGATCTTGCGATGCCGGCGCTGTCGCTCGCCCGGATCGATGCCTTTGCGCGCCGGCATGGGCTGACGCACGCGGCGCTGTTTGTCGAGGCGGTCAATCGCTGGGCGATGCAGGAGGCCGCCGCTCCCAGGGACAGAAGGGGATCGACGCCGGACGGTCCGACGCTGTTCGATCTCGCCAACCCGCTTGAACTGCGGGTCGAGCCGATCGCAGCGGTTCTAAAGCCGACGGACGACGCAGCAGCGCGCGAAGGCGGGGCAAGTGAGGAGCGCAGCGTCGAGGCCAGGGTCGACGACATCACCGCCGAACTGGTGCGCCTGCTTGAAGCGGGAGGGGCGCCTGCGAAACATCAGGAAGTACCAGACGAGAGCCCGATCAGCCCGATTCAAAAGGCAGAATAAGGCGTCCGCGGTTTTGGCACAGCCTCGGGCCTTCCTGCCTGTCCCCGTGCTGCATGGAACCGGATCGCCGGCCTCACTGTTCGAACTGACCGCCACCATCGGAATCCTCCGGCGCTCCATTCCGCAATGCCAGCGCGTCGCAGGGTATGATATGTCATGATTCATGGTGGACCGACCCCAATCATCACGTGATCCTGTGCAGGACGTGCTGGCCGAGATCCAGGAGGTGATAGATGCACCTCACTTGCCCTTTCCCGACGGAAACCCGCTTTGGCAAACTGACGTCAAGAGAGCCGGAGATGATGGCGCGACCGATGCACGAGTAGCTGAGCTTGAGGAACTGATCGAATATGTCCAGCAAGATATCGCTGAAATCAAAACCGACCTGGAAATTCTAAAACGGTCGGATTTGCATCTGGCGCTGATGGTGGGCCTTGTTGTCGCAATTGCCGTGGCAGCGCTTTTGGCCAAGGTATTTCATTGGCTTTAGAAAACCAGCCTGCGAACTCTATCTTGCTCCTCCCGATGACTTAAGGCCCGTTGACCCAGCGGTGAAAGATAAGACCTAGAGCACGCAGCCACAGCGTGCCGAGTTCGCGTAACGGACGAGGCGCGCGTCGATGTCGGAGTTGGCGGGATCATGGTCCCGCTGCCAATGTCCGAGCCCGTGCAAGGCGCTCTGTGACCTACTGCTGATCGGGCTCAGGGTTGGCCTGCGCCCCCGGCTCCGGTTCAGGCTGGGCTTGCTCCGGGCTGGCGGTGGGTGGCGGTGGCACCGAAGGCTTTCGCTTTGCAGGGGGTGCCAACTTCTTCGGTCCCGCCACGACCGCCGGTGCTGCCGGACGCTGGAGCGCATCAACCTTGGCTTGGAGCGCAGCCATTGCATCCGATAGCGTTTTTGTTGCCTCCTGCTCGGATGTCAGAAGTTGAAGAGCTGTCCGCACGTCCTCTGTGGTGCGTTGTTGTGAGGCTTGCAAATCCTTCAACATCCCCATGATCTCATCGGCGCTTACCGCCATGCCTTTCTGGTCGGTTCGGGTGACCCAGTGCTCTGGGGCTCCTGCAGGAGGAATTTTTAATATGAAGCGAACATCATTCCCGTACATTGCCCAGATGATCGCTCCCGCCACCGCCGCCAGGACAATCCATACTGAGAAAATTCCGGGGGTGACTCCTCGTCGATGCTCAAGCGGATCGATTCCCGAGGGTTCTGTCATTGGCGATCTTCCGTTGCCCGATCCGGGTCTCTATTGGTAGCGGCATTGCAGCCATGTTCAAGGGCTGTTGCAATGCCCACCAAGAGGACGAAATCGCGGGAAGTCGGATTTCATATCACCCCATATGCCGAGATCCGCGGGCTACTTCACGTTTAGAGGGCAGCCGAAATCCAGCGTAACCTCACAAGTCCGGTGAAATGCCGTCGAATGTCTCAGGTTGGGGGAAGCGTCAATAACTGCCTGACCGTACCCATTCGAGCCAGTGTCTGTGTCATGCGAACGCTTCTCGAGAGTCAAAGTCTGGCCGGAGCTCGGCGGCTCAAGATCATTTGAGATGCGAATCTGGACGCAAGAAAAGCGGCAGGTCGCCAGGTTCGTGGTTGTCTGGAAAGTCGGTATTGAGTTCAGGGATTTTGTATGACTTGCATTCCAGGCGCGCCCATTTCACTGCCAGAAAATAGGTTGGACAGCGGACAATCATTTCCTGGCCGCGAACCACAACCACCACGTCACAAATCCGGGAAGCCGGATAACGTCGGATGGTAATCATCGGCGGAGCGAATCTCTCGGTCATGACCTGGTCATCGAGGACTTGTCGCAGCGTTACCAAATTGCGGCTACCGCCCGACGTTTCGTGAATTCCAGCGAAAGGATCGCCCCATCCCCGAGTCAGTGGTTGAGATTGATCGCGATGGGGCGACAGTCAGGGAGCGCATCGGCGCCGCCGCGTCGACGCAAGCAAAGTACGATTGTGATTCGGGCTACTTGGTGGCGAGACGCTCCAACGTGGCGGCAGAACGCCTACAATCAGGCCGAAGCGCATGTACGTTATTTGTTGACATCGCCATCCTCGGTTTTTGTTGTTCGCGAAGACGTTCCAAGATTGCCGCGCGCCTTGGAATCAGCGCGGCCTCATCCGCAAGCCGTTGCACAAGATCAGCGTGACACTGTTGCACTGCTTCCGTGGCGAGCTTGCGATGGTACTCGGCGAGAGCAACCTGTGCATAGCTGCAAGCTGTTCATCGGTCATGATCTGGTTCCGAGCCGAAGGCGACGAGCGGGGTCTGTACTAGTCTCCAAGCAGGGCGTTGTAGCCGGCTAGTAAAACGAAACGGCCCAGCCTGATTTTCCGAGCTGAGGTGGTGGGGGACGTTCTCCCGCTATCGAAGGTTCCCATGGTGGAACCGCATCTCCAAGAACCAAGATCGCGACATAATAACAACAACCTTCCTCCGAAATTCCGCAACAACCTAGTTAGGGGAAACGTAAACTGACTTTTGGCGATATAGTCGGACCGATGATTCCAGAAAGGAGTTTTCGATGTCGAAGTTTACGATTGGCGACGAGGTCGAAAACGCAGCCGACGACCATGAGGTGGGTACGGTCGTCGCCGTGTTTCCAACAGATGACGGCAAATTTAGATACGCTGTTGATACGGAAGGGTACGGGGCGCTCCAGTTCTTCGCCGAGGAAAAACTAGTCGTTCACCACTACTAAGAATGCGCCTCATAACGGACCGCGGTTGTCGGCGCGGGCGGATGTACCCCGCGCGCCGGCAAGGTCGGCCCTGGAGAAATCCGGGGCCTTACTCTTTTGAGAGGCCAGCTCCATTAGGCGTGCCGAACATCGTCGGTCCGCGCGACGTCGCGACCAGGATCAACGCTTCCATTGCTGCCTATCATTCGGCGGCCTCATACTCGGCTTTCGGCATTCTGGTATGTCTGCAGCGTGCTGAGCTGGCGACCGCGCGGCAACGATCCAGTCGGGCGACCGGCTGGCGCGGCAGGGACGATATCTCGCCGCTTGGAGACTATGCCGTCAACAACGGCGGCCGTGGTGCAAAGGAAAACCCGCCGGTCATGCCGGCGGGTTTTCCTTTGGGCGCCGCCCTACCTTGCCGAGTGAGACCTTGAGAATACCCAGTCGACCACGGACGGCAGTGACTGTTCGTTTGAGTCTCAGCGATATGATCGTGATGGTTTTTCCGGCCTCCACCATTTCCCGCAGTTGCTTTTCCTCCTCGGGCTCCCATGGGCGTTTGCCGTATTTCTTGGGTAGGATCATTTTAGGACGCGCAGCCCGTAACCCGCCCGGAGGCGTTTCATAGCGGCCACCACCTCGCGCCGGTCCAGCAGAAATAGAAGCATGTTGATGGTGGTCTCGGGATTCCGGTGACAGCCCGACTCGATGTGTTGAGCTAAAATCCGCTGGGCATCTTCGATGGCGTCGAGAACCAAATCCCGGTCGAGCATTAGGCAACTCCGCAACTGCGGATTCAATTGGGAGAGGCGGGGATTCGTTCCGGGCGAGCTACTGCGACAAATTTGCGGAGAGTGCAAAAGTGAACCTATCGCGGCAATCGTTCCGGCCGGAACAACCTTCAAAACCTCGCATTGGTACTTGGGCCACAGTGAGAGCTTGGCCTGCACGGCCTTGGCCCTGAAAGCCCCCTATCCCTTGGGGTCTGGGTCGTGCGTGGCCATCGGGAGGAACTAATATGGATGATCTAAGTAAGAAGGCACCGGCTGACCGGAGCAAAATAAATTTGCACGAGCCTTGGGAAGTAGATCATTGGACCAAGGAGCTAGGCGTCTCGAAGGATGAGCTACAAAAGGTAATCGCTAAGGTTGGAAACTCCGCCGCAGCCGTTCGCAAGGAATTGGGCCGCTAAGGCAGAATGAACAAGGACTGTCCGATTTGTTTTGGCACTGGATGGGTGCGCCAAAAACATCCCAATCGCGCTTGGGATGAAAAGTTCGGTTGCCAGTGCGGCGCAGGGATGGCCGTGCAGATGCAATAGTGGCGACGAGCCCGACGTAAGCGAAGTCATCATCGAAGAACTTTGTCGCCCCACGCGCATAGGCGGGTAATTTTTCGATCAGCTTCGCGTACTCGAACTTGGTCGCTCGAGAATGGGTAAAGCCGTCCGCCCAACCCGGAGGAATCGCAAGCCCAGCAAATAGCATCCCTCTAAAGGTCCCATGCTTGCCTCCAAAATTCGAATGAGGCAGCGAGGGTAAGCCCCGCGCGAACGTCCCGCAACCTGGCCGGCGCGCAAGCCGAATTCCCCAGGGCGGGGAATTGTCAAATCAGCAAAAGGCCAATCACTCCTTTTGACCGGGCGGGATTACTCCGGTCGCCCGGTCAGGCAAGGATTGCGTTTCCGTCGCGGATGTCGTGCCCCTAAGTTCTGGCCCTACACAGTCGCCAGCCCACAGCTTCGTGCTCTTGACCGTTCCGACAAGCTTGCACCCGGCCGGTTCCTTCGGCTTCACTTGAACCAGCGGTTTATTGCCGACCTTGGGCGGTGCACCTTGAGCGAATGCGGCTGCCGAAAAACTGATCGCGGCGAGAATTAGTAAAACTCTCATCGTCGTTTCTCTCCTTCGCTTCGGCCGAAGCTCCACGAGGGCGAATTGGCCAAACCAGTAAATCAGTGACCGCCGGCGACGAAGTAATGGGCTTCCGCCTGGTCGATAGGGGCAAGGTAGTTATCAATCAAATAGACGGCGCCGATCCAGAGCACGATCTCCAGCGCGACGGCTAACAACGTCGGAACGACGAATTCCAGAACTATCACTTTACGGGTCACCCGCGGATACTCGCTCTGACCTACCCCGAGCCACAAAACCACCTTCCGCTGAGTCGGGGAATTGAAAACTAAGCGCGCCGAAACCGGCGACGATTGGCCGCCCATGCAAGACGGCTAAGGCGATAACAGTGCCGTTCACGTTTCGAGCCTGATCCGTTGCGGCGCTCGCGATTGGGCGCAGAGTGCGCGCCGGTGTGCACACGGCGTAGAACAAATTGGGGCGCGGGCTCAGGTCCGCGCCTCAAACCTGTGAACATCGTTCGAAAGATCGTGCCGCGGCCGCGCGCAAGGGTAGCCTCTCTCTTTGAGAAAGGGAGTCGCGGTCTACGGTGATGATGCGGATTGTCCTGGTCTTCCTGCTTCTGCTCTGCACTCCCGCGCTCGCCCATGATCCCGGCCGTCCAGAACTGAACGAATGGTTCAACAGGCTCACATCAGGCAGGGGGCTATGTTGTTCGTTCGCGGACGGCTTTGCTGTCAGCGACGTCGATTGGGAATCAAAGGGCGGGCACTATCGAGTCCGCCTTGAGAATATCTGGATCGATGTTCCCGACGACGCCGTGATCACCGAACCGAACCGGGTGGGACGCACGATGGTTTGGCCGCTTCGGTTCGACGGTAAAATCTCGATCCGGTGCTTCATGCCCGGCAGCATGGGCTAGGGCGCGGGGCTTCGGCCCGGCGATCTGCTGGCTCTCCCCCTCCGGTCGCCGGTTTTGAGGTGCGACCGATTCCGTTGGCCGGGAAAATCGAGCGGCCCACCGCCGTTCGCACCGTCTGTCGTCCAGTTTTTTTGCCACGAAGTTCGCGTAGTTTCGATTCGGCCATGCCGTTCGGGCCAGCGGTCTGGTTGGGCCCGACGTGTGTCGTCCAGATAACGTCGCGCGTCGGGCTGCTCCTGAAAGAAGTGACCATCAAATCCCAATCAATTGCCACCTATCTTCGCTCAGGATTCGTGCGCGAGAAGATCAGATTTTGTCCAGATGCTTGCCGCAATACGGGCGCATTAGGAGACGGTACTGAAGCTTCTAAGTGGGGAGGTTGTGCTCGGGTAGCGGCCTAGGCGCGTGGGGCGCCTTCACTGCTCGATTGCTATCGTCGCAGCTGGGGATGGTCGGACGTACACTCTCTTCGGCGGCGGACGTGGTCGGTCTTGGAGGGATGCTGGATTGAAGGCAATTCCCTTCAAGACCGCGCAACCTGGCGGGTCAGGGTGCGCGCCGCCCGTTCCAAATGCTACGAAAGGATCGCCCCGTCCCCGAGTCAGTGGTTGAAATTGATCGCGATGGGGCGAAGTCAGGGAGCGCATCGGCGCCGCCGCGTCGACGCAAGCAAAGTGCGACTGTGATTCGGGCTACTTCGTGGCGCTAATTCATCGTGCATTGCACGAAAGCCGATTCCTGTATTACTACGCATATATAGGAATAGGTTTGCGCCTCGCCCGCTGCGAAGACATCATCGATGGCAAGGGTACGAGCGGTGTTGTCCTATTTGGATTTGGCTTGGAGGAAGGCCGGCTCGATGGCGTCGATGCCATGGCTGCCCTCGTTTCGGTGAATGACGCTCTATGCGACCTGTGCCCGGCCGCATGAATTAGGCGCGCTTAGCAAGGACTAGGCCCGCCGGCTCACCCCCGGCGCGTTTTTTCCGTCTTTCCGTTTCCACTTTGGCAGATATAATTTGATAGTCTGACAAGGGGGCGATTGTCATGCTCACGGACGGCTTTGGCCCGCGAATGCTAGCCAACATGGAGATTGCGCTCGACAGGGCCTGTAAGTTTTTGCCCGTCGGCAACGACGGACATGAGGCTCGCAAGTATGTTGCCGACAAGATTCTCGAATGTGCAAAAAGCGGGAACGGATCGGTTCGCGCTTTGACTGCGGCGGGTCGGGCGGCTGCAATCGAACTTCATGGCCCTAGTTCCACTCCGCGATCATAGCGGCCGGGGCTCCCTCCGGCCCTATTCCGTCGCTCTCGGAACGCCGTACAGGTCCGCGCTACCGGCAGGGTATGCTCCCCGTCTGGAACTGCCCCCCAAAAATCCGGACGGGGATTTTCTGATCGGCGATGGTCAATATTGCTCAGCCCTCTGGATATGCCCCGCTCGGCTTGAACCAGAATTTTGCCATGCGCGGATAAACTCACATTTAACTAAAAGTCGCCTTAATGATGCTCCGCGCCTCTGCGAGATGCTCCGCCGCAACTAATCGTGCGGCGGCATTGAGAGGAACAAAGTGGAACTTGTCTGGGCGCAGGGCGAATGAGTACGAGTACCAGTGCGTTTGGCCTCGCGGCGCACAAGCACCGACGTTCATCTCGTAAAGCGATTCCTAACCATGTTTTCGGCAGCGCCGCGGTCGCCTGCTTTGTGCTGGGTTGCGCCTGGACACTGCATGCCAATGTTTTCGGAGCCAGTGTCTATCCGCAACTGAGCAGCACCAATTTTGATTCACCGGTGATCAGGCGGCCGGCCTTTGCTGTCAGGAGCGCACCATCGGCGGCTGATACCATTGCTGCCTTGCCCGAACCGGCGCCGGTGATTGCCGCGCCAGCAAGCGTGCCTCCATTGCTTTCGTTCGATGACCGCTTCGCCGCGGCTGCGCCGCAATCCGTCGAGCCGGCGGCGCCAGCCGAAGCGCCGAAGCTCGTAGAAGCACCGAAGTTGAATTCACCCGCAACGGTCGATCGGGCGGATAATTACGATGAACCATTCGGGCTTTCTACCGTGACGGTGACCAAGGGTGCGGTGCTGGAGAAATGGCTCAACCTCGAACGTGAAGTTGATGATGAACGGCTGGTGCTGAGGATGTGCGAAGAAAACCGCGCGTCTTGTCAATCGCGGGCAGCGCTTGAATTGCTGGCCATTGTTGACAGCGGGCGAGCCTTGGAGGGTCGTGCGCGACTCGGTACGATCAACCGCGCAATCAATCTGATACTAAAGCCCGTGAGCGATTTAGCACTTTATGGTGCGGAGGACGTCTGGAGTCCGCCCTTGGCGACACTCGCCATAGGTGCCGGGGACTGCGAAGATTACGCGATCGCAAAATTCGTTGCCCTGCAAGAGGCGGGGGTTTCCCCTGATGACCTTCGCATTGTCATCCTGCGGGACGACCTCCGGGAAGAAGACCATGCCGTTGTCGCGGCACGGCTCGACGGGAATTGGCTCACGCTGGACAATCGCCACATGGCCATGGTCGAGGACCATGACGTGCGGCGTTACCGCCCTGTATTTCTGGTCCATCGTGACGGCGTCAAACTCTACTCCGATGCGCCAACCACTTCCGAGGCATCGCGCGGATATGAGCGAGCCATAGGTCAGATTCGACGCTAGCCCCAAAGCGCCACGCGAGGCCATAGGCAAGCTGGATCGTGGGTGTTGATAGGTCGGCCCGACGACTCGCGCGAGATCACGCCTTACGTCTTGGGTGCATCCGGGACGAGAAGCGGTGAGGCTTAGAACCAGTCACCCGGAATATACTGGTCGAGAAGCAAGACCGCCAAGGAAACGAGTAAGCCAAACCCGCAGAACACGACGATCGCGAAGAGGTTGCTCGCTTTCGAGTCCGCTTTGGATTTGATCGACTCCCGCTCGACAATATCTTGCATAACAACCATTTCGCCCCTCCAAGGATGTGCCCAGTTGGAGCGTTGGTAACCCAGTCCGCGCGCAGCGCATGAGAACGAGATCACATTACCGGAGAAAAAACCCTGCCGGCCGAAGTCGGCAGACTAGCTAAATGCGATAGCGAGCAAGCCCGAACACAACAGCACCAGGCTGGCCGCAGTTAGCGCGAGGAATCCATCGGACACGAAGTCACGATTACTCATGGTACACCTGCCGCTACGGATGCTGGTCCGAATTTATTAAAGATTTCGGAATCGGCTTTTTGCGGCGGGGTTGCGGGAGGGGCCATGAGATCGCCCGGCCACAGGTTCCGGACGAGGACAGGTCATGGCAGGACGGCCGAGCCCCCGGTTCACGCCGCCGGGTTTTGTTTGCTTGCCCTAATACCCTGGACCGTAGACTTGCGTGTTGCGTCGTTGGCGGCGCTATCTTCGGCAATCAATTTCAAAGCCGAAGCTTCGTCGGCACAAGCAGCGATGCTTAGCCGATCAGCGTACACGATCCACTGATGGCCAATTTCCTTGACTGTATATTCTGTCATTGCGGGCCCACCACTGTGAGACCCCAGCCAGATCGGCATTTACGCCTGACTGGCCTTACCGTTTTGTTAACTGGCAAACGAAGGTGGTCACCGCTCGCCCCGGTGGCGGCTTTTTGCTTTCTACAACACGAACAGAAAATGAACCGTTGTGTTGCGCCCGTGTTGCGTGCGCGCGTTCAACATTTGCTCTATCGCCTGAGCACATTGGACGCGACCGGGGGCCAAGCGCGCATTCACGCCTCGGTTGGCTATCCCTGCGGGGAATTTGAGGGCCCAGCTCTAATACGCAGCGCCGCCAAGCGATCATATTCCGCTCAGGCGGCGTTGTGCATTTTGGGGGGATACGCGCGCGCCGCCGCGCCCATGTCGACGTCTAATGAACTCCGACCCTAGCGCGCCATCGAGCTTCGAAAGTGTCAGAATCTTTTGGTGCCCACGCTTGTGAGTCTAACTTCTCTGTGACGCTTGTAACTTCTCTACTGGAGTCCGGTTGCGCGGATGCCTCCTTAGGCCACTCCAACAATGATTTCGAAAGCAGAGGCTTGCCTTCGTACCAGCATTTTCGTCCATCTATGAGACGATAGGACCACCATTGTCCCTGCGGATTTGATGGCATCGTGGCACTGCATTGCTGTTTCGCCTGCGCATTTGGCATCCCAACTGACAAGAGCGTAACAATGCAAGCGGCCAAAGCGATTGATGGAAGCTGTTTTCTCATTAGCCCCCTCGGAGATGATCCGGGGATGCGCTCATTGTTCTGAGGCCGAGGCTGCAGTATGAGTTCCGCTTGGCTAATCGCATGAAGAGCCAATTGTTGATCAGTCATCACCTTTTACTCATCAAACAAATTGCCGCACAAAGTAGAAGAAAGAAAAATCAAGCCATCCTTGGGAAATATCCCCCGCCTTTTTGTGGATATCCCATCAAGTTTTGTTTCAATGCCATAGACGATGGCGCGAGCTCGGCGGGAAGAACCAATTGTGGTTTGTGGGCTGATTTGTTGGTTTTGTAGCATGGGAAGATATAGTAATATCATATAGTTACTTGAAATTGGCGCCACTGCAGCCGCCGTCCCGACGATACGCCAGTACGGACTCGGCTACCGAACTTGCGTCCGTTCGCTGACGGTTTGGTTATCCGGCGGCTTCAAATCCTGCTCAGGTAAGGCGGCCAGAAGGAAAGTTCCAAGTGGGGCCGCCGGGTAATCGGCGGCAAGGCCGGCGACCCCGATCACGCCGGACATCCGCCGAATACGCAACGCGGCGGGTACCGCGTGACTGCTGTTCAAACGCGCAAAGGCTTGCAACAGTTTCTAAGTACGCTAGCCGACGATCTAAGCGTGGTGACCTTCGCGCGGATCTAGGATCACCTGACAATCACAGTCGCTCCCACCGAAACCCGATTGTAAAGGTCGATAACGTCGTCGTTGGTCATGCGGAAACAGCCTGAAGAAACCGCCTGCCCAATGGTTTCTGGCTCGTTCGAACCGTGAATGCGATAAAGTGTCGATCCAAGATACAACGCTCGCGCCCCTAGGGGATTCTCGAGACCGCCCGGCATGAAACGCGGCAGGTCCGGACGCCGAGCGAGCATTTCCGCTGGCGGAAACCAGTTGGGCCATTCCCGCTTCGCACTGACACGCAGAGCGCCCGCCCAACCGTACCCGTCGCGACCCACGCCGATCCCATAGCGAATAGCTTGGCTTCGGCCGGTCACGAGGTAGAGCCGCCGTTCTGTTGTGTCGATGTAAATGGTTCCTGGGGCATAGTTGCTTTGAAAATCGACGACTGTGCGCGGAATCGGCCCCGAACTGCGGCCGCCGTAATTAAAGAAGGGAGCAAAAGGACTGACGATGTATCTTGGTTGGAGCTGGGCAAAGGCAGAGCTGACCCCGCCTGACACCATCACGACCGCAAGAATAAAAGTAGAAAATCGCGTCATTTGCTCTCTCGCAATTGCTGAGCCGGATTGGTCATCGGTCCCGCGCCAGCTTCCGCTGACCACAATGATACTGTTTGCGATCTGGATTAAACACTCGCTCGACGCAGAGGTTCAAGGCCCTCATGACGCCAATGCGAGCAAATATCGTCGGACCGTCAGTAGTTAGAAAACAAAACGGCCCCAGCCCTGGCCATGGAGGCGATTGTACACAGTCGCCGGTCCGTAGCCCGGGTCGCGGCTCGTTTGGTCTATTTGCAGGAAATTAGTCGCACGGCTTTTTGGGAGTTTTACAAAGTTATCCGGGGTAGACCGGAAGTGATAGGCCCACGGTCAAAGCGATGCTTTGACCGTGAACGGACATTCCTTTGCCGACCGGTTGGCGTAGATCGGCTGGGCAAGCCCCACGATGCCGGCGCCTTCCGACGCCAAATCAGATGGTCTGACGCATCCCTCACTCAGGTGGCACATCGCCGCTCGCCCGTTAACAGTCCATTAACCAACGCAGCCTAGCCTGCGGTTATCGCCCGGTCATCATCAGCTGATACCGCCCGGTTCGTTCTAGGAGAACAGCCGATGTCCGTTGATACGCTGACATATGCAGCCTTAGGTGCCCGTCTGAAAATCTCGCCAGAGGCGGCTCGTTCGCTTGCCGGGCGACTCCGGTTGCCGCGCTCACTTTCGGATGATGGCAAAGCGCTGGTGAGCGTTGATCTCGCTGAGATACGGCATACGCCCGACGACCAGGTGGTCCTCAGGCAGGCAACATCGCCCTATTACCGGCAAAGTTCGACGCATTGCACGTAAGGCTTGTAGGTAGCAAATCCGTGTCCTCTTCCTACCGGAGCAACTGAGAGGCAAAAATGACCAACATCACCGATATTCGCGAGATGAAGGCGCGCATTATCGTGTTTGGGGTCGGCGGCGCCGGCGGCAATGCCGTCAACAACATGATCGCGGCTGGGCTGCAAGGCGTCGACTTCATCGTCGCCAATACTGATGCACAGGCGCTTACCATGTCAAAGGCCAAGCGCCTCATCCAGTTGGGCAGCCAGGTGACCGAAGGCCTTGGCGCCGGCTCGCAGCCCGAAGTGGGGCGCGCCGCAGCCGAAGAGGCAATCAATGCGATCCGCGATCATTTGACGGGCGCACACATGGTGTTCGTTACTGCCGGCATGGGCGGCGGTACCGGCACCGGCGCAGCACCCGTTATAGCCAAGACCGCGCGTGAGCTTGGCATTCTCACCATCGGTGTCGTCACCAAGCCATTCCACTTCGAGGGCCAGCGCCGGATGCGCTTTGCCGAAGCCGGCATCGCGGAACTGTTGAAGGTGGTGGACACCCTGCTGATCATCCCCAACCAGAACCTGTTCCGGGTGGCCAACGAGAAGACCACGTTCGCCGATGCCTTCGCTCTGGCTGATCAGGTGCTTTATTCGGGTGTGGCCTGCATCAGTGACCTCATAGTCAAGGAAGGTCTGATCAATCTCGATTTTGCTGACGTTCTCGCCGTAATGCGCGAGAAGGGCAAGGCCATGATGGGCAGGGGCGAGGCTTCTGGCGAGAAGCGCGTGCTCGCCGCCGCTGTAGCCGCGATTTCCAATCCATTGATCGAGAACCCCTCGATCAAGCGCGCCAGTGGTCTCATCATCTCCATCACCGGCGGCAGGGACCTGACGTTATTCGAGGTCGACGAAGCTGCTACCCGCATTCGCGAAGAGGCTGACCAGGACGCTAACATCATCGTCGGCGCGTCTTTCGATGAAAGCCTGGAGGGTATCGTCCGCGTCTCGGTGGTGGCGACCGGCATCGACAATCTCGTCCCGGCGCGCCAGACGCACCCAGGGGAGAGCTCACTTACGGAACTCGCCGGCAGGCTAAGCAACGACAGCCGTCGAATCGCCGACCGGGTCGAGCGTAACGCACCGCTGCCGCAATCAGAGAGCCCGCCGCTACGCCCGACGGCCCGCCACCCGGAAGGGCAATCGGCAAAGCCGATTTCGGAATATGCGCGCCATGCGGCTCCGCGGGGCCTCGATCCGTACGGCCGCTCCTCTCCTGTGGGCAATTCGATCGAGGAAAACGTTCTCGATACCCCGGCTTTCCTGCGCCGCAAGGCCAACTGAGCCGTCGCAAGAACAAAGTAGCTCGTTTCCAAGTGCCGGAAGTAGACCATTGCGACGCGACTTCAAAAAGGCCACCGTCAAAGCTGCACGCGGATGCAACCCGGCTCCCCCGTCTGGTCCCGCACCCTTCTCATGCAGAAGGCGGGACAGCAGATCACCGGAAAGCGGGAAACTTTTGCAAGCGTCGAAGTACTGGTCGCGACTCTTCAGGATCGCCGGGAAATACTCTACCGGGAACAGGGGAGGGGCCAACGATTGCAGCCGGGCCGCTCGCTACGCTGCTGTGCTGCGCGGGTTCTCCGCTGCTTCTTTTTTTCCCCCCTCGTTGTTGCGAGACAGCCATGCCGGAAAACGAAGTAGGCGATCATTAATGTCTTTTGGCAGCTCGGTCGGCGCCGCATTGGCTTTGGCTAAAGACGGGACATCTAGTGCAGTGTGGCCGACTCGCACCTCATCCGCGCGTCGGTCCAATTCGCGCAACAAGGGATCAATTACGTTGTCGATTTCGGTCGCAACCGATAATAGAAAACTATCAAGTGTGCGAGCTTCAGGCACGACTGCCGCCGCCATCTCGGTCGCCTCGCAGAGCTTAACGATAAGAGGTGCAAGCGCGCTGGCAGTTTGTTTTATTCGCCTTTTTATCGATTCGATTTCGCCTAAAACGCGATCACGTTCCCGCCGGTTTTTTTCCTCAGAAAGGCGGGCTTCGATTTCGGCAATCTGAGCCGTCAGTGTCGTGACCTCGGATGCAAGCACGTCGCGTTTTCCGCGCGCGCGATCGAGACTGCGGCTAAGATTGTCAACTAAGTCGTTCTCTCCGAGCATTGTTTTGCTCCGCGTAGACAGCCGTAACGCGAACCGCCACCCTGGCAAACGAACAAAAGGAAAGATCGGCGAAAAAGGCATCGACTTCGGTCGCCTCGCAGGGGCTGATCTAATTCTCTCCAGTCGTTCGCATTAGGCGACCGTAGGGTTAACAATTGATTAATCTTCAACATTTGATGCAGCAGACACGCGGTCAGCGTCACGAAGACTATCGCCGGTTGCGGGTGCGCGAAAGTGCCGCTAGAGGGTTGAAGAATCGGGCTCTGTAAGCGCCTTTTGCATCAGTCCCTACCGTGCTCAACGGCTCCGAGCGATTATACTCCGCTCAGGCGGCGTTGTGCTTTCGAGATCAGATGCGAGTTATCGAGCGCCGCGTTTCTGCCCAGTGGGCTGTGGCGGGGGTGCAGGGGCAGCAGGAGTTTGCTGCGGAGCGCTGGCGAAAGATTGCTGAAGGGCTTCGAGTTTGGCGCTTAGCGCGGCGACCTCGTCGGATAGTCGCTTCACGTCAGCACGGTCGGATGAGACGGTTTCTTGAAGGGCTTTCAGTTGGTCGACGACTTGTTGTTGCGACGCCTGCAGGTCACGGATCGCAAGGGAAATCGCGTCCGGAGCTGCCGTAACCCGGTTCTGCTTTATCGGAATGGTTGCGAGGACGCCAATTATCGCAGATACGGCAACAGCTGTGAGCACCAACACGATTCGCATCGAGAGACTTCCGTTCGAATGGCCGGTCATAGAAGTTTGCTCAGGCGCAGAGGACTAAAGGCGTCAATTTATTGCTCAGCTCAGGCGGCAGTGCTTTGAGGTGGCATGCCTTTCATTCGCTCAATATTAATTAGAGTGCTCACTCAATACTTTAAAGGCCGAAACGAATCACCGATCCTGGCGGGAAATATGCGGGTGGAGAGCTTAACCGGAAGAATTAAAATGCTCGATCGGCAGTACCTCCCCTTTCGATGAACTGGCGCTCAAGCTCCGAGAGATCGGTTTTGAGCAATCGGTCATTTCCCCTTCGCCTTCATTTCCTTCGGCTCATGATCAACCTATCTGTTTTGGCTAATGCAAAAACCGATAAACCCGAGCACCAGCAGGACGGCGCCGGCTACCATTATCCAATCCGGATATTCCATCGCTGAGAGCATGCTCATTAGGGCGCCTCGCTAACTTGGCGTGTCACCTATGCCGGGGCGCCCGGCACAATCTGCTAAATCGGCTAAATAGGGGGTTGTTCCAAACGGGAGGGTGGGTAAGGTTCCTTGGTGACGCTGATTGAACGTCACCTTCATGGACTTTCTCCTTACTATTGCCCCGTCTGGGACCACCAGGCGGGGCAATTTCGTAAGCGGCCGCCGCGAGTACGAATACAGGGGGCTTTCCATAAACCGGGTATGGGCACCTCCGCTCAAAAGTCAGGATCGTCAAACCGACGTTTCAAGCCGCGATCAGCCACTGGGTAGGCGCTATTTGGGTTGCTGCTCAGTCTTTGGTCTCGCCGCTTCCTCGGCCCGCTTGGCTATCCATGCATCATATTCCGGCGTGCCACGCCGTGGCGGTGTATCTGCCGGCAGGCCGCCTATCGCGTGCGGTATAAAATCGCCGACATGCGCGCTACTGCAAGACGGTAGCGGTAGGACGGCAAGGCAAAGAAACGCTGATTTGATTGCGTTCGCGACACGGCTCATCTCGGATTTATGCCGTCGGATTGTGGCGCCCAGCGGACGTCGCGGTGCTGTGCGGCGGTTTCCAATCCTGCTTAGGTAAGGCGGCGAGAACGAAAGTTCCAAGTGGGGCCGCCGGGTAATCGGCGGTAAGGCCTCTGGGGAGCTAACACCTTTGGGACAGGTGATCTCGACTACAATCTTACGCAATCACGCCCGCCGGTCACGCCGGCGGGTTTTCGCATCAGCGACGTACTCGTGCATTCGCATGTCTGAATTGAAACGAGTTGCCCGAAACGGGGCCGGCGCCAATCCGCCGCAAGTTAACGTGGCGACCCTGCCGGCTGCGAAACGTTCCACCGTAGTAGGATCCGTCTTGTGCGCCATAATAGGGCTCATCATAAGCTGTGGGGGCTGCCTGGGCGGCCGCGGCGGCGTCTAGCTCCTGCTGGCGCAGAGCATCTTCTCTTTGCCTTTGCCTCTCTATTCTTGCCCTTTCCCTGCGCGCATTTTCTCGTTGGAGAGCCTCATCGTCGAGAAGTCGCCCGGCCTCGCGTGGATCAGAACTATACACATGCTCGCTATCCGGGCCAACCACCCTGACTTGGGCGTAGCTGACGCATGAAGTCATCGCCAAAACGGCGGCTGCAATTAACGGCGCGCGAAACATGTTCATTGTGGATGCCTCCGGAGAGATTGATCCATCGTGTACTTGTGATGTTTAGTCCACAATTCAAGCCCTCACTTGATGGCGGAGAACAGCAACAGGAATGCTATCAGGAAGCCGACCACGGAGACAGCCCTTTATCGGGCTATGCCAGCATACAAAGTGTACGCAATATGGCGGCGTCGAGCGATCTCCCCGCAACCGAGGAGGGCATTGTGCTGAAAGCGACCGTGATTTTGATTGTGCTTATCACATCCACTTCAAGTCACGCTCAGCCGACGAGCGCTTGGAGTCAACCGGGCGCCTACCAGGCTCCCCAGAGCTCCCCAGAGCACGTGGAGGAATGACGACTATCAACCGCCGAAGAGCCAGTGGAGTAGTCCGAAGACATACCGAGCGCCGAAGAGCGCCTGGAGCACAAACGGTTCGCGGCAGCCTGCAAAGAGACAAGCGCCCCAGAGTTGGTGGACCAATCCGGGGCACCAGGATCCGCCAACGAGCGCTTGGGGTCGCTGACGGGTAGGGGCCCTTTGTTTCTGGATGTCTTCGTTGGCTTAGGAAAATGGTTTCTTGGCGGAGCCAAAGAACCAGGCAGGTTGCTGGATACGCACCTCACGACCGAAGGCGTGTTCGAGCCAGTCTGAGTAGGTGAGATCGGTGAGGCGCATCCCTTTATCCGGTTGGCGCGACCCTCTAAGGTCTCGGGCTATGCCTTTGTAAAATAAAATAAAATGCGATTGGGTTTGTTCAGAAAATCCGTTTCATTGAGTTCAATAGCACGCCCGATTTGCAACAACTACAACCATATCATGCGGATTCAAATAATGCTCTTTTATGATGTATCGCGCGTCTAAAGCCGATAACCAAGGGAACTTATTAATTGTCGCGGCGAGGCGACACAACAAGCTATCATGCCAATTCTTCGACATTGTAAGCTGGGAACGCGGGAGACCATCGAAGCTTTGTCCGAATAATGCGGAAATCCAAAAAACCATCAATCTCCGAGATTTATGACGCGCCGGTTGAGGTCGTAATCGCGTATGGGAGGGTTGTCCTTTCCATCGTTTCTCTCATTGCGGTCGCAGTTGGTGGTTCTGAGCCATCGGAGTACGCGAACCTTGTTCGTTTCGTAGTGCAGCTCTATTCGTTTTATTCGATCGTTAAGCTGTTCGCGCTTGCTAGAGGTCGCCAAACAATCGGATCGACGACTGCTCATTTCATCGATTTGTTCGTGACGAGCGCACTCCTTCTGATGACGCAAGGGCTCTTCGGTCCGTTTGCCTTCTTTTTCAACTTCATCTTGTTGGCGGCATCTCTGCGCTGGAGTTGGCGAGGGGTTGCGCTGACGGCGGCATTTCCGTTCTGCTTGGTCCTTGGATCAATGGCGACTGACTGGTTCAGAATCGGCAAGTTTGAATCTTTGACCGATTCAGTCATTCGGGAGGCCTATCTAATTGTTGTTGGGGGTCTGCTCGCGTACGCAAGCGCTCACCGCGAGCGGGAACGCCAACGGCTGGTTCAGATCGCTCAATGGCCGACGTTTTCGGAGGTATCGCCCAAAGAGCTGATATTTGGGTCATTGCGACGCGCGGCGCAGATTCTCGATGCCGATGCTGCGTTCGTGGTTTGGCATGACGAAACGAAAGCGCTGAAATCACTTGTGTGGCAAACAAGCGGCTACGAATTTTTGCAAGAATGTTCGCAAGAATTGCTGCTCGCGTCTTTCGGCGAGCAGGCGGAATTCGAAAAAGTAGTTCGAGCTGCCGAGAGCGCAGACAACAAGGTGGACTTCGACCCCGATCGTTCGATTGTTGTCGCTCCGCTCAAAAGTTTGACGGTCGCCGGCAGACTCGTGGCCTTTATACCAAGGCGCGCCGGACACGGCGATACCGTTGTCGCGACGATTGTCGCCGCTCAAGTTTGCGTCGAAATCGAGCGCCAAATTCACCTCGAACGCGCCGAGGAACGTGCTGCTTTTGAGGAACGAGAACACCTTATACGCGGTCTACACGATGGCCTGTTGCAAAATCTCGCGGCCTTTCGTCTTAATTTGGAAAGCGTGCCTGCAAAAGATGGCGGCCAGGTTGTAAAGCAGGTGATCGATTTGCTCCGCGGGGAGCAAGAAAAAATTCGCAAGATCGTCGATACTCTCAGATCGAGAGAGGTCGACGATATTGATCTTGAGGCGTTGCGCTCGGTGATCGCGGAAATTGCGTCAAACTGGGGATGCGCAGTCAAACTCGACTTGACAGCAGCAGGCCGTGTCTCACGACGGAAGTTCAATGAGTTCTCTCTGTTAATTGCAGAGTCGGTGGCGAATGCCGTGCGTCATGGCAGTGCAACCGAACTCAAGATCGTTGTTTCGCCCAGCGATGGCGAGATACACATCCAAATCTACGACAATGGACGCGGCTTTCCGATCAGTTCGGCCTCAAGTGAGAACCTTGAAATACCATCCGCCCTTAAGCCGAAATCACTGGAAGACCGGACGCTGGCGAGTGGCGGGACATTGCGTGTGCGAAGCTCAAAGCGTGGCGCGTCGCTCGATTTCGAGTTTCCATTATGAAGAAGGATTTAGGACAAATTTCGCTCGTTCTCGCTGATGATCATCCTTTTTTGCTGGAGGGCATTGCCCGAGTGCTTGGCGCGGAACCCGGCTTGTCTGTGGTAGCTAAATGCAGGGACGGCGTGGAAGGGCTTGGCGCGATTCGTCAATTGAAACCAGATATCGCCGTCTTGGATATTGCTATGCCCGGGTTGAGTGGTTTGGAGGTTCTGCAAGTCGTCAATAACGAGCGGCTTGCAACGCGCGTCATTTTTTTGACCGCGAACGCGACCGACCTGAACATATTCACATTGATCGAGAATGGCGCGAGCGGCCTTCTCTTGAAGGATGCGGCGGTAGCGGAGTTGGTTACCTGCATCAAGCAGGTGTCTAATGGGTCGAAATATCTTCCGAAGGAACTGATTTCAGCCGCCATCGAACGCGAAACCGGCAAGCGGACCGAGCTTCGTCATATTGAGGAGCTGTCTGGTCGTGAGCGAGAGATACTATTCCTGTTGGGGGAAGGCCTGGCGAACAAGGAGATTGCGTACCGACTGGGTTTGGCCGAAGGCACTGTTCGAATTCATATGCACAATATCTATCAGAAGACCGGCATTCCAAGTCGAATGGCATTGATTGCCGCAGCGCTGGCCTATTTAGAGCGACGTCCGAAAGGCTGAAGATCCAGGCTTAAGCCCTTGATCACAATAACGTCGCGGGCTGCCGGCACGGTACGCGGCCAAGCAGCCAAATATCCGCCGTGGGCTGGACTTGATCATTAGCTTCATCGGCTTGGCTCGGGGGCGCCCGGTCAATGCTTTGATGCGGCGTTTCTCCTGTTTTTATGAGTAGCCCTATCACTGCAGTTATAGTGACTCTTGGTTTGTGGATCAGTATTAAGGCCCTTAAGAAACCGTAAACTTTTTGAGCCTGCATCGCTGCAGATTTTTTCAATGGTTTCAGGGCGTCTCTGGTGTCGTCGAATCCGTGCGCTTATCCGCAAATGCGATCCGTCGATCTGACGGAACACAAGGCGTTGGTCGTCGTGCTCCGCGATGAGCCAGGGCATGGTCTGCGACCCGCACATCTGTCTCCGACACGACGATCTCGCTCGCAACCTTTCGCTTCGGCGAACGCGCGACTTTCGTCGAATGCGACTGAGGAACCAGGGAAGTTCTGTGATCGAATTCCGGAAAAAACCTAAATTTTTCCGGCGCGCTAAGCCTTGTGAAGTGCAGTCAGGAGTCAAGTTTGGAGGCTGAATATGGACATCCATCAGGCCAAGCTAGTTAATAATGCGCTCCTGCACTCGCTAAGCACAATTCAAGCAGCAAAAACACGACTCCATTTGTTAACTGCGGACAACTCGACGCCAACCGTATTGGTTTCGCGAATTAGGCTTTGCGATGTTTTACTTAGGGAAATTCGGGTAATTAGCTCCAGTCTGGAGGGCCAAATGAGGAGCCGGGGCATGATACGTCTACGTCGGCGTTCTGGAGTTGCTAGGCGTATCCGTTGCAGCAGGCATCTGGCGGTCCCTCGACATGCGCGGTGAAGATTTGGTGCTGAACGCGCTGCCAGCAGACCGGTTTGCAACACCACCTTACCGCCTCAACCATCGCCCCGGTGCAGTGAAGACTGAAACTCGGCGTCTGGTCGGACCAAACCCAAATGCCGCAACTAGCGACAAAGGATGATGGCTCGATCTGACATCCAAAGGAGCAAGCAATGGATACAATTCGGAATGAGAGCATGATCAAGCTGGCGCTGGAAACCGTCGAACTGGTGATCTTGCGTTGGCCGGTCGATGAGACGATGTCGAACAACTCCGTTGACCGGCAGGAATACTACCGGCTCACGCGCGCCCGCGACCTGCTGGCCGAGTGCCTGGCCGAGTGCAACACGACGGTGGTGCTGCAATGACGTCACGGATAACCGACGAGATGTATGCTCGTATTCCGGCACTGCTGGAACAGGGCATGACCCAGACTGAGATCGCCGCGATGTACGGCGTCAAACTCGGCTCGCTGAAGGTGTTCTGCTCGCAGCGTGGCATCTCGCTGCGCAAGGGCGGGCCGCTGCCTCCGCGTACCAAGCTGGTTCTGTCCGATGAACCACTACCACTCAGCGACGGCGTGTTGAAGTCGCTGCGTGAGGCCACGCGGGCGATGGGCAAGCTCAGCACGGCACGGCTGGTCAGCGAACTCTTGGAGAGGATCGTCAGCGACGACCTCTACAAGGCAGTGCTCGATGAGGAGATGGCGTAACATGATCTCACGCTGGCAAAGGGGTCGGTTGTGTACGGAGCGTCAGTTGTGTCGTTTTTTGCCGGTCACTTTTTCGGCGTTGCCGATTTTAAATTCGTCCAGCTTGTAGCCGCTCTTAAGGGCTGCAACGAGCCATCTAGGTTGTTTTCCCCTACCGGACCATGTTTCAGATGGGGTCAGCGGATTGCTGTATTTGGGCAGGACCTTTGGATACTTGCGGCGCGGTGCGCGATCAGCCACGGATAGTGGGTTGGCGCTTCCGGGATCTCTGATGATTTCGACCCGATTTAGTTGCGCCAAACGCTTTTCCAGCTCGCGCTTTTCCGCGGCTATTCTATCCGACAGTATTTTGGTGAGCTCCTCATGGATCTGCCAAAGCTCATCAAATTGCATTGCGTCTAGATCTGGTTTGCCCATCGCCAGTGACTCGTTCGTTTGGAAACGATCCAGGTATTCTCGACGTAGGCCCGGGCTGTCGGCACTTTTAAATGAGCCCGTCCTTATATCGTCGTGCCCGCCGGTAATCTTTTCGAATGCCGCCGCAGTTTCAAGGTCGCGCATTCTAAACCGGGACACCGAATCATCTCTTGAGTTCAGCGTACGTGAAACATATGGAGAAAAAAGCTCAAATTAATGATGTGTGGCATGTTTATTTACGTTTCGGCAAATTTAATATCACCCCGACTTGATTCATTCTTTAATAGAATATCTCTGTATTATCAATCGGTTGACCGGCACGTCATCGCCTCACCCCTTGGTTTGCCATGCCTGGCAGGGCGGTCTTCATGAAGTGGCGGTAAATGGCGTTGAGGACGAGGGCCAACATGATCGAACCCCCTTGCTGGTATGAATTTGGTGGAGGTAGGCGCCCCTTGTTTCAGCACGTCTTCGTCCGCTTAGGAAAATGGTTTCCTTAGCGCTGCGGAATTGTTTCGTCCGGAACCGGTGGGGGGTGCATCGCCCAACGAGGGGACGTGAAGGAACTCGGCCCCGCAACGCCAACGGCGGCTCGTTGGGGGAGAGAAATCCACGCTCATGCTAGATCACCATGAGCCGGGTTAGGGGTCGGTAGGAAGAAGGCCGCGACGCGTCACAGATTCATGGCGACACGCGCCTTGTACCAATGAACTTTGACAGCCAGAAGAATTCTACCCCTCGCCCTTGTCCTTAGCGCTTCGGCGCCAAAACCCAAATCATTGGCTCGCATTAACAAGACTTGGGTGCGGGCTTTCGGTAAATGCCCTTTGCTGGGGATTTGAGGGCCCGGCCAAGTAAATACCGACGCCGCCAAGCGATCATACTCCGCTCGCGGTGTCGTTCGTTAGTTCTGAGCAGAGGTTTACGCCCATGCTGGCTGAGAAGTTTTTCTGGTTCTGGAAATGCTCAAGGGCTTCGCCTCGCCCGATGGAAGCCCGATTGTGGTGAGCACCGCAAGACATATCCCAATCAAGCTGCCGCCACTGGGACGTTAGTCCTAGAGGCCGGGGCGGGGAGTGTCCGCATACCTAACCGTGGGCGCGGGCAGAGCGACGCCTGAAGCAGATGCTCGCGGCAGCCTCCACGGATAAACGCTTCGAAGCACATGATGCCCGACGCCCATGCGGGGCCTAGATGCCGGGCCGATTCGGCCCCATACTCTGACATGACCGCAACCGAAGCTCCTAGGAAAGTTCGAATGCAGCGACATTTTCCATCGCCGATTTCTTCTCGTTCAAGCACAGTCATATTATGGAAGCCTCTATGTTCACCGACCATTACGAAATCCTGGAAATCAGCCCGAACGCCAACTCTGATACAATAGAGCGGATATTTCGTTATCTTGCTCTGCGCTACCATCCCGACAATTCTGACACCGGCGATCTGTCCCGCTTCAGCGAAATCGTGGAGGCCCATAATACGCTGAAAGACCCGGTCAAACGCGCGCAGTACGATCTTCGGCATAAAGACCATTCGGGCGGCCGCTGGAAATTGGCCGAGGAAGCCAGCAACACTAAAGGCATCGAACGGGACGTCGTCATTCAGGACAAGCTGCTGTCGATTCTTTATGTCAAACGCCGACAAGACATCAACGATCCCGGCATCGGCGATGTCGAGCTTGAACGCGTGTCAGGCTGTCCGCGTGGGCATCTGGAGTTTCATCTTTGGTATCTGAAAGCAAAAGGCTGGATTGGAAGACTCGAAAACGGCACTTTCGCGATCACCGTAGAAGGCGTCGATCGCACCAATTCCGAACATGGCCGTGAGGGCACCACCAGATTGCTGACGCATCCGAACCACACGGGCTGAGGATCTTGCATGGCTACAACAAGTCGCGCACCGCATTGCGCAACCGGACGAGCCGCGCGACGAAGTCGCACAACAGGGCGATCGAGCGCTCAGCGTTTTCCTCCGTCAGGTAGTCCCAGCCCGTGCCGCCGGCCCAGAGACCTTCATAGGTATAATCCAGGCGCGATGTGAAAATCGTCTTGCTGTCGTCGGGAATACCGACGCCGTAGCGGAGCTGATGCATCCGCGAGCAAAAATCGATCCCGACATTGATGAGGGTGTTTTCAAACAAGCCCGAATAGACGGTCTCGCCGCCGGGAAGCTTCTTCTTCTCGGTGGCGAACATATCCTTGAAGGCTTTGTTGATCATCGGACGCAACAAGGGCGCCTTCGCCGGGAAGATCCGCGCGAAATCGGGATCGGGGACCAGTGCCGCCGGCAAATCGTCTCGCGGCGTGAAACCCAGCTCCGCCCGCGTTTGCGCCATCATCGCCACGCTCATGGCATCGCTCAACATTGCTTTCGCCCCTCCGCAAGCCGCTGTGCCGCATCCCCATCGTGTAAACTGGGGATTGCATGGCCGCGCGGTAGCGCTGTGTGGTCGGATCACTCATCGCCATCTGGCGGACCTGTTCCATGATCTCCCGCTGATGGATAAAAAAGCGGCCGCCCTGAATGCGCGCGAGGGACTGCAGCAGCGCGCCACGATCGGCCGCTCCGAGCGTGGCGAAGCAGTCGAGGAATTTGATCGTGTAGGAACTCGGACACAGGCTCAGCCTGGGAAAGCCGGCATCGGCTTCCTCGGTGAGGCACGTCTTGACCAGCGCAACGACTTCATCGAGCTTCTGGGACGAAATCACCGCGCGCTCCCAGTCGCCTGGCATTGCACGGATGCACCAGGAAGCGAGACGTCAGCATGGCGAATTTTGAACTGTCTTGCAACCAACGCAACAGCCCGCCGATTCGCGCCGGCGGGTTTTTCTTGTTTGCGTTAACGCCAATAATACCGATAGGGCGGCGCCCATACCGATGCTGAGCCGAAGCGGTATGGCAGCGGGTCATAACCAATCAAGTACGCCGTTCTGAAACTCCGATAGCGCCCGTGATGAATAATGCCACGCCATGTGCACGCGCTCCGTTGACGGGAGCTGATCTCGGACGCCAAACTTTCATGCGGCTTCAGCGCATCAGCAGACGCTCGATCGGGAAGGGTGCATAGCGCACTTCGACAGGAGGCGAAACATGGCCAAAATCCTTCCGAGGCCCCGGCTGACAACTGCGCAACCATGGGCAAAGTTCCCCGGATCGCCCAACAGCCAGCCGGTTTTATGCCGGCAGGTTTTTTTCACTCGACCAGCCCGATTTTTTGCTTTTTCGAGTCTGGGACCGAACAGACACTCGAATGTATATGGCAGGTGGAGCGATCTCCCCGCAATCGAGGAGGGCAATTGTGCTGAAAGCAATCGCGATATTGATTGTGCTTATCGCATCCACTTCAGTTCACGCTCAGCTGACGAGCGCTTGGAGTCAACCGGGCGCCTACCAGGCTCCCCAGAGCACGTGGAATGACGGCTATCAACCGCCAAAGAGCCAGTGGAGTAGTCCGAAGACCTACCGAGCGCCGAAGAGCGCCTGGAGCACAAACGGTTCGCGGCAGCCTGCAAAGAGACAAGCGCCCAAGAGTTGGTGGACCGATCCAGGGCACCAGGATCCGCCAACGAGCACGTGGGGTCGCTGACGGTAAGACGGCCGCAGCGTGAACTCAAGTAAACTGGCCAAGTTTATCTAGCGACGGCTCTTAGTTTCCCGTGATTTGAACCCAATCGCCCGTTGTGTTTTTTACGTCGCGGTGCTTCGCGCCAGAATCCCAGTCCACGCAGCTCCTCACATCGTTAGCATTGTTGAACTCGCACACTTCTCTGCGCATGGTCTTGCCGCGCATATCTTGGATCACCACCGCTAGCCCCTGTCTTCCGTCCTTCAGGAAGTACGAAAGTCCTAAAACGCAATTATTGAGCTGCGGCTGACACAGCCGGGAAGTAGCCGCACTACCGTCATTCTGTTCGGCGGATAATTTGGCAACGCTATCGATAAAGTCATTCCAGGAGAGAACACCTGTCAGGGATGCTCTTGTTTGCGGCGTTACAGCCGGCAGCGAGGCGAACTCTTCCGTCAATTGCTGAGTCGATCCTTCATTCGTTGCGACTTGTCTCGTTCGCATGCGTTCTCCCTCAAGCGTTACGCCCATGGAGTGCAGATCTTGCGAATTGAGCCATAGTATCTGTTTCGGTGAAGTCTTGAGCATCCGACCTACAATCCCGGAGGGGACGCCGAGCTCTTTTGCAAAGCTACCCATCGAGGAGGTTACGGCTTCCGATAGCACGGTCTCTTGGCCGCCTTTTAGAGAGGCCCTATGGACCCCGATCCGGGCGCCATCCCCTGCGAACTTCGGATCGCCCGCGGCGAACGCCAGAAAGCATGCTGATGCACACACCGCGCCCGGACCAACCGCGGTTGAAATCTTTCCTTCGCGGATCGCTGTCGCAAGCTTTACACCTTCGACGAGTTTGCCTCCCGCCGAGTTTAGCTGAACATACTCGACGATCTTGCCAGAAGCATTGGCCCGCTTGAGCTCGCCGATGAATACATCGGCATCGCCATCCGTGATCTGACCAGATATCTCGATGATCACGCCGCGTTTGGCCGGGATGCTCCTTATCGTCGCGGACGAGGCCTGCTCGACGCAGCAAACGGCGATCGCTAATCCCAGGAAAATCACGCGGCTAGGCGATTTCAATGACGCCCCCAAAAGCTGGTGGGTGAGTTTTCCGCAAACCTTGGGCACACGCAAGCATTTTTAATCTTCTTTCACCCGCGCAAAAGGCGATCGAAGGCCACTCATCCTCTATCTTACATAGCTCTCAATCTCCGCCGGCGGCGTTCCGATAGTCGGCGAAGGCTGCGACCGGTCATCGCGACGCCCCGCCTAAAGATGGTCGAAGTATAGTTAAAGTATCTAGTGGATCGCGTCTGACATTTGAATCCGGGAGGGGATTCCCCGGGACCTGAATGCATGCGAGTCTGGCGCATGCGAACAGGAATTTCCATCACTCTTAAGCCTGCGGACCGCCGCCGTCTGAAGGCGCTGGCGCGGGACCGCAACAGCCCGCACAAGCATGTCTGGCGGGCTGAGATAGTCCTGTTGAGCGCGGACGGTGTTGGCACCAATGAAATCATGCGCCGGACCGGCAAGTCGAAAACCTGTGTGTGGCGCTGGCAGGAACGCTTCATGGAGGCAGGTTACGACAGCCTCCTGCACGATAAGACACGCCCCTCGCGCATCCCGCCGCTGGGGTCGGGCGTCACTGAACGCGTCGTGACGCTGACCCAGACTGCCCCGCCCACCGAGGCGACCCACTGGACCTCCGCCATGATGGCGAAGGTCGTCGGCATCAGCGCGAGTTCCGTCCAACGAATCTGGCGCGCGCACGGCCTGCAGCCGCACCGGGTGAAACAGTTCAAACTCTCCACCGACCCGCGCTTCGTCGACAAGCTGCGCGACGTCGTCGGTCTCTATGTTGATCCGCCCGCCCATGCCGTCGTCCTCTCGGTCGATGAAAAGAGCCAGATCCAAGCGCTCGACCGCACCCAGCCCGGCTTGCCAATGAAGAAGGGCCGCGCCGGGACGATGACCCACGACTACAAGCGTCATGGCACGACGACACTGTTCGCGGCCCTCAATGTCCTCGACGGCACCGTCATCGGCCGCAATATGCAGCGCCACCGGCACCAGGAGTTCATCCGCTTCCTCAACGCTGTCGAGACGCAAGTGCCGGCGCGAAAGCAAATCCATGCCATCGTCGACAACTACGCCACCCACAGACACCCGAAGGTGCGCCAATGGTTGACCCGGCATCCCCGCTGGACATTCCACTTCACGCCCACATCGGCATCCTGGCTCAACGCCGTCGAGGGCTTCTTCGCCAAGCTCACAAAGAGGCGATTGAAACGCGGCATCTTCCTGTCGGTCGTCGACTTGCAGGCAGCAATCAATCGCTTCGTCATCGAACACAACGCCGAACCGAAACCCTTCACATGGACTGCCGATCCCGACAAAATTATCCAAGCCGTCAGACGCGGGCACCAAGTGTTAGATTCCATCCACTAGTTCCGATTTTCTGTTGTGCGGTTGTGGTGTAAGTGTTTTTTCGGGGGCGCCATTTAAGGAAGTTTTATGAGCAAGGAACATATGGTCGTGCTCGCTATTTTTGGTGCACTTTGACGAAACGGATTTGCACCTGACCCGCTGTGAGATATGAGTGATGGTTTATCAGTGGTTCATGGAAGCGACCTCTGTCGCAATCGTCTGGCTGCTTATTCAAGAAGCGATGGGACCGACGTAGTTCTGGTTTCCGGCCTGATGACATTTGCGCTTCTAGCCTCGGATTTGTTTATGTTGAAGCGCTACGTGCGGTATGGTGAATTAAGCTATCTTTTGGGCACTTCGGTCCTCGTGGCCCTTGCCGTGGATCTGACTGTCAATCAATTCAGATTGCTTAGCCAATTTGGAGGCTCTCAATTTATTAAAGCCGCCATCGGCGTGACCCGCGTTATCGCGATGTTATCCATTTCACGGGGGCGTCAAGCATTTTCAACGAGGACCGGGTGCGGATGCAAAACATGACCGAAGCGATCGAACCAAATCGCCAAGCCCCTTACTTGGCCGCTCGCCTGGAATGCCCGGCGATTTCCGTCATCGTCCCGATTCACAATGAGCAAGAAAGTGTTGCCCCGCTCTGTGAAGCACTATTTGACGTCCTCGATAGCATTGGAAGACCCTTCGAGGTGATTTGTATCAATGATGGCAGCACCGATCGGTCGATCGAAACGCTGCGAGAGATTGCGAAGGAACGAAATGAGTTGCGCGTTGTAAATTTTCGCAGGAACTACGGTCAGACGGCTGCGATGATGGCTGGAATCGATTACGCCTCGGGCAACATTATCGTGTCCATCGATGCCGACCTTCAGAACGATCCGCGAGACATTCCGGCGCTACTGGCGAAGATCGAAGAAGGCTTCGATGTCGTGTCCGGATGGAGAAAGGATCGCCAGGACGCAGCGATCCGCCGAAACTTCGTCAGCCGCGTCGCCAACGGGGTTATCTCGAAAATTTCCGGCGTCCAGTTGCACGATTTCGGATGCACGTTAAAGGCGTACCGCCGCGAGGTAGTCAAAGACGTTCGCCTGTACGGTGAAATGCACCGGTTCGTTCCGATATATGCATCCTGGATGGGGGCGCGAGTATGCGAGATTCCGGTACGCCACCATGCCCGCAAGTTCGGCAAATCGAAGTACGGGCTCGAACGTATATTGAAGGTCATACTCGATCTGGTCGTCGTCAAATTCCTGGATCGATATTTGGTTAAACCAATTTATGTGTTCGGCGGATTCGGATTGCTGTCCCTGCTGATCTCGTTTTTGTTGACCGGTTTTATGATTTGGTTGAAATTTTTCGAAGGCGTTTCGATGATCCAAACCCCGCTTCCGCTTTTGACCGCGCTAACGTTCCTCGTCGGTGTTCAGAGCATCCTTTTGGGATTGATCGCGGAGATACTGGTCCGCACCTACTTCGAAGCACGAGAACGGCGTGCGTATAGCGTTCGCGACACCATCAACTTCCCAAGCGCTTGATCGATGTGCGGGATTGCAGGTTTCGTTGGACGCGGTAACGAGTTGGACCTGAAAGCGATGACTCGCGCGCTTGTTCATCGCGGGCCTGACAGTGAGGGATATTACAGCGATCCGGATACAGCCGTTTACCTCGGTCATCGCCGTCTCGCGATCCGGGATATCGCCGGCGGCGCCCAACCCATGTGGAATGCCGCAGGCACCATCTGCGTCATTTACAATGGCGAGATATACAATCACGAAGCGCTGCGTGCCGAATTAACTTCGGCCGGTCATGTATTTGTCAGCAGCCACTCCGATACGGAGGTCCTCGTTCACGGATATGCCGAATGGGGCACGGGAATTGCCGAACGCATAAATGGCATGTTTGCTTTTACGGTGCTCGACGTTGAACGACAGCGCCTTTTTCTCGCCCGCGACAGGTTTGGTGAAAAGCCGCTTTATTATGCGAGGCGGCCTGGCGTATTCGCGTTTGCCAGCGAGCTAGGCGCGCTGATCTGTCATCGCGATGTTCCGGCGGTGCCATCGCCTTTGTCACTCCGCAAGCTGTTTGCCTATGGCTACCTCCCTGCTCCCCACGCAATGTACGAAGGCTCGGCAAAGCTTCCCGGCGGTCACTTTATGACCGTGGATCTCAAGACGTTCGAAATAAGGATTGAAGCGTATTGGCGTTTCGTCCTTGAACCAGATGAAACTCTTGCGGCGCGGGGGCACGATGAGCTAGCGGAGGAGCTACGTCACCTGTTGCTGCAGGCTGTCGATCGCCGATTGGTCAGCGATGTGCCGGTCGGAATATTTCTGAGCGGTGGTCTTGATTCCAGCGGGGTGCTGGCCGCCGCTGCCCGGTTCCGCCGTGCAAGCACCCTCAACACGTTTACGGTTGGATTCACCGAGCCTTCATACGATGAGTCCGAATTTGCTCTGACTGCGGCCAATCATGTTGGCTCGCACCACAACCAACGTATTCTCGACCTGGAGCAAGCGCGCAACCTCATTCCGCAGGTTCTTTCTCGACTTGATGAACCGCTGGGCGACCCCTCTATTGTGCCGACCTATTTACTATGCGCCTTCGCAAGGGAGCAGGTTACCGTAGCGCTGTCGGGCGATGGCGGTGACGAACTCTTTGCTGGATACGATCCGTTCAGAGCTTTGCGGCTGGCCGGTGTTTACAATCGCCTGATGCCTAAGACGCTTCACTGTCTGTTGCGCGAGGTCGCGGCCCTCATTCCCAAATCATCCCGCAACATGAGCATGGATTTCAAGATCCGCCGAACGTTGATGGGACTTTCACAGCCTGAGTCGGCGTGGGCGCCGGTGTGGATGGCTCCGCTGGATCCTGACAACGCGAAAGATCTGTTCGACGAACCAATGCGCGCGGAGGACGTATACAGCGAAGCCATGGAATTGTGGGAAACAGGCCCCGCTAAAACCCGGGTTGACCGCCTGTTGCAATTTTTCACCCTTTTCTATCTGCGGGATGACATTTTGACCAAGGTCGATCGTGCCTCGATGATGTCGTCTCTTGAAACGCGCGCGATCTTTCTCGACAATGACCTGGTGGATTTTTGCCGGCGGCTGCCGCACAGGTTCAAATACCGGAACGGGCAGCGAAAGTTTCTGCTGAAGAAGGCGCTCGAACCCTTGCTCCCTGCGTCGATTATCCGTCGTCAAAAAAAGGGGTTTGGAATTCCCCTGGCCGACTGGATGCGTCACATGCCCAGCACTCTGATGCCTGTGACGGGTATGCGGCTGAAATGGGTCGAGCAAGCCTGGCAGGACCACCGCAGCAAGCGTGAGGACCATCGGCTGTTGTTATGGATGTGGTTTAGCTTGCAGAATATTTTGCATCCCGCGTTGCAAGGGAGGCCTTAGGTCTTGGATCAGGCCACATTCGCTGCGGAAGCAAAAATCGAGTCCACGCATTGGTGGTTCGTCGAACGGCGGCGTTTGTTTGCCGCGCTCATTCGGGAATGCGGACTGCCTGCTGACGCGCGGGTGGTGGACATCGGCACCGGAACCGGCGCCAATCTGCGCTTGCTGAAACAGATAGGTTTCACGAACGTGACCGGAATAGATCCAAGCGAAGATGCTGCCCGCTGGTGTGCGGAGAAGGGCCTTGGAGAAGTGCAAGCCGGTGACGCAAGGGCGCTTCCGCTGCCCGATCAATCGGTCGATCTGGTCGTTGCCACCGACGTCGTTGAACATGTCGATGACGATCAAAGGGCCGTCGCGGAAATTTATCGGGTTTTGCGTCCCGGCGGAATTGTCCTGTTTACTGTCCCGGCCTTCCCCAGCCTGTGGGGCCTTCAGGACGAGGTGTCGCATCACTATCGTCGCTACCGCATGGGGCCGTTTCTCAGGATGCTGGACAAAGCCAGATTTCAGGTAACCAGCAAATTTTATTTCAACTATATCTTGTTCTTGCCGATTTTTCTGGTCCGTCAGTTGATCAGGGCATTGAAAATACGCTTAGCCAGCGAGAATGAAGTCAATAACCCGCTCCTCAATTTCGTGCTTGGGATCGTGTTCAGGCTCGACGTGACTACAGCCCCATATTTTCATCCTCCATTCGGGGTTTCGATCCTTGTGCTGGCGCGGCGTCCGTCGGAGGGTGCAGATGCAAAACTCCGAAGCGTTGACACATGAAACAAACGTTGGCCGGCCGCACGATCGATGACTTCGGTGACCAGTGGACGCGTTACACCAGCAACGATGGCTACTATGGTTCATCCGATCTTCTGGCCGACGTTTTCGGTCCGTTGCTCGCTCCTGAGGTTTTGAAGGGCAAGAAAGTTCTGGAGATCGGGAGTGGAACGGGACGGATCGTTCATATGCTGCTGGCGGCGGGAGCCGCCCATGTAACGGCCGTCGAGCCCTCCCGCGCAATGAGCGTGTTGAAAGAGAACACGTTGCCGTCTGCGAAACGAATCACTTACCTACAGTGTCGAGGCGATGAGTTGCCCGGCGACCCTCCGCAGGACCTCGTGGTTTCAATCGGGGTTCTTCATCACATTCCTGAGCCCGAGCCCGTGGTTACCGCGGCATATCGTATACTGAAGCCCGGCGGAAAAATTGTCATTTGGCTCTACGGGTGGGAAGGAAACGGATCATACTTATCGGTTATCCTGCCGATGAGGGCCATTACGACCCGGCTTCCGCACCTGTTGTTGTCTCCGATCTGTCACGGCCTCAATCTACTGCTTGCCGGTTACATCGGGTTGGCGAAATATTTCGCGGTCCCGCTACGCCGTTACATGACCGAGGTTGTAGGTCGATTTTCGACGAGCAAGCGCTATCTCGTCATCTACGATCAACTTAAACCGGCCTATGCGAAATACTACAAGGAATACGAGGTAAGAAAGCTGCTCGAGGATGCAGGATTTGAGGATGTAAAGCTTCACCATCGTCACGGCTATAGTTGGACCGCGATTGCATCGAAGAACCCCGACCACGTCGGACCACGGAAATGACGGCAGAATCGAACGACCACGGTCAAAAGGCTCATTATGAAATCATTCACGACGTCTACGAGGCTCATTATTACGATGAAGCATCGATGGCGTACCGCCATCGCTTTATTTATCGGCCCTTGTTCGATGGCGTTCAATTGAACGGATCGTCCGTTGCCGATCTGGCATGCGGCAGCGGTCACAATTCCCTCGCGCTTCGAGAATATTTTCCTTTTGTGCAAACAACCGGCTATGACATTTCGGAATCGGCTTGCCGCGACTATCGGAAGAACACCGGAAGCGCCGCCCACCAAGTCGACCTCACTCGTCCACTGAATCCTGTCGAAACCCACGATGCTGCGATTGTAATAGGCGGCCTGCATCACTGTATCGTCGATCTCGACACGACCTTGCGCAATATTGCGCGCATGGTGCGTCCCGGCGGGCGATTGTTGATGATGGAGCCGAACGATGAGTTCTTTCTCAGCGCCGTTCGTCGTATTTGGTATCGAAGAGATCGATGGTTTGAAGCAGACTCCGAATCGGCACTAAAACACAATGAAATTGCGGCCCGGGCCGCCCCGTACTTTGTTCCGAAGCGGGTTATTTACCTCGGCGGGCCAGCTTTCTATTTAATTCTCAACAGTCTGATCACGCGAGTGCCATTAGGGGCGAAGCCATATCTCGCCCGAGTGTTGTTTCCGGCCGAGGAGTCGTATAATCGAATGCCAGGGCGCGCTGCATTTGCTGTATTTGTTGCCGAATGGCAGAGGACAGGCGAGCGACCTTGAGGCGGGCATCAATATATAGGCCACGAGACGATCTTTGCATTCACGCTCTGTCGAGTCTGGGCAGGTCGCGGCGACCGAACTGACGGCCAACTGCGGCTGACACAATTCCGTCCGATCAATTCATGGTCGGCTATACGTCGTATTGGCGTTCGAGGCCCTTGGAATGTATCCGCAGTGACTCAACCGCGGTTGAAATCTTTCCTTCGCGGATCGCTGTCGCAAGCTTGAATACATCGGCATCGCCATCTGTGATCTGACCAGATATCTCGATGATCACGCCGCGTTTGGCCGGGATGCTCCTTATCGTCGCGGACGAGGCCTGCTCGACGCAGCAAACGGCGATCGCTAATCCCAGGAAAATCA